>Ga0099825_1000781_pt1 | contig 36898 bp, 17 predicted proteins | sample SiratroredBW_FD_76838 | JGI IMG/M metagenome (GOLD analysis project Ga0099825, IMG submission 76838) | Root nodule microbial communities of legume samples collected from California, USA - Siratro red BW | ecosystem: Host-associated > Plants > Roots > Nodule | place: USA: California | collected...
CTTGGTTTTGTATAAGACAACACAATTAAAGTGTTATCCATCTTAAAAAGAATCCAACTTTCCATTCAAGGTCCAAACATATTGATGTAAGGTATCTGTTGGTTTTACAGAATTGAAAGAGATAAAATAATGAAAATAAACTTAACCGAAGGAAAATGCATGAAGAGAAATATATTGTTATTTCTTCTTATTTCTCTGCAATCATGAACAACTTACATTTATAGTACAATACAGAAAGAAAAATGACTGACTGAAATTACTCTCCTAAAAGTTTAGAAACAATTATTTTGACTAAACAAAAACTGAAATACTTTATCCACCTTTAGGAACAATTATTCTAAATTTGGAAACAATTATTCTAATTAAAGACTTGTTTAGAAACTGAAACAAATCAACATACAATTCAAAAACAAATATCTAATAGTATCATTGGATAGATGATATTTTGGATCTAAACTGTTGGAGTTGGTTAAAATTCAGACTGATGATAATGCTACTGGTACGATGACTAAAACATTTTCAACAGTAAAGTTTTTTTTTCTGAGATCGTTGGTTTGACAATTATCTCTACGTAGTTGTGAGGGGGAGATATATTGGATATTGAACTCTCTTTTTAACTGGGGAAAAAATCCAAATTAAGAAGCCAATTTTATGTCTCACTTAAGTAAGTGGAAAGGAGTCTAAAGTTAACAACATAGTAAAAGGAAAAATCTCAAGTCAATTAGAACACCAGCACATTGAGAAAAGGAAGAGGAAAAGTCATTCTCCGGCTTTTCCCAGAACAACAAGCAACAACTGTAAAACTACTATTTCGGATTCATTCACAATTGGATCGGACTGAAAATTTGAGAACTGATTTGGAACATTTGTGGAGATATTCAGTTCGTATATTAGCTGTATATTTGTTTTGTTTTGTTTTTTTTTTTTTATCTTCGTTGTTTATTTGCAAGCTTTATTGCTTTGTAGTTTGATTCGGTGTTAACTATGTTTTGTGCACTTGATTACCCTTTGTTGATTATAGTGGAGCTATTCCTTGGTTTGAATGACATGTGGATCTTATCCTTGCTTTGAGGGGTTTTTCAATTTAAAACCTTGGTATCTTTATTTGTGATTTTGGTAATTTGTTATTGTTGTTGCTCCTTATAAATTCTAGCAAATTAGGAAGATTTACTTTCGCTGTTATTATGTTATTGTTTCCCTAATAATTAAATAAGTGGTAGTGATTGAGATATATTATTATTATCAATACGTTGAACTCAAATACATTACAAATTACAAAATACATGATGCAAAGGATGTACTAGATAACACAAACACAAACATATTAGAAATTCAAGTGTGAGTCTAGATTCTACATTAAATAAAAATAAGAAAAAAGACTTACAAATCTATTATTTTAAAGTTTTAGATTGGAGATAGTGTTTCCTTCATGTGACTCAAATCTTATTACTATTGAATCTTTCCATATATCTCCTTGAATGAGCCCTCGTAAGGGAATTTCTAAACAATTTTGACTATATTCTAAGGTCAAGTGGTAGTATTAGATTAATGCAAATTTGGTGAGCAATGACCAATGCATAATGGTTGCTATTAGAAGATGGTATTTCAGTTAGTTGCCCTTTTAGCTGGCGCTCATTAGTTAGAATATATAAGAGGAGCATAAATGTTTTCTATATTCTTCATCATTTGAATCAAATATAGTTAATTTCTTCGTATTTCTCGATTATTCTTTGAATCCTATGATGTATAACCATGTCATCTCCTATCAAAATTCTGATATTATTTTTAAAAGTAAAAGGTGATAACAAGAAGTTTTTCCCACTTGGTGAGATTAGCTACATTGATTAAAGGATGCCATAACATTTTATGCCATATAGTTGTGCAGAAAATTGTTTCCTCATGTTTGAGCAGCTCTTCTGTCGAAGATGACACTTGAAGCACTTTTGGATTTCATTCACTCCACTTGAATCCTATGTTTACTTCCTCTATTTATCTGTCGTTTTGTATAATGAACTCATGATACTTAAACCATGTTGGTGGTTATGTTGACTCATTTAGCACACTAAACCTTATGCTTTACTTACGAGTATTATGTTTCCTTTTGTATTACAAATAATGGAAGCGCTGCAGCTTCCTAATACACCCTTTTTTCTTTGAAATATAAAATAGTAAAATCAAGAAAATTTGGTAACCTTAAACACTAACAGTATATAATTCATAAAAAACATTAACATTTTATTATAAAGTCCTCCATAGCATGCGTTTACACAGTTACATGGAAATTCAGTAAGTACAAGTAAAAATGCCGGTGCAGAAGGAATAAATTATGGTTTGAAATGATACAACTTAACTGAAAACTTGTATGGGAATAATACAATTTGACTAAAAACTTGCATGGAAATAATACAGCTCAACTATTTATTGTTTGTTTGTCTTTGTTAAGAGATTCTGCAATCTTGGTGGCAATACAGTATGCTGTAGACTCAATGGTTACCATGGGGTTGACACCAACTGCAGTGGGCAAAACACTCCCATCACACACATACAAGCCTTTTGCTTCCCAACTCTCACCATTTTCATCAACTGCACCTTCTTCTTCAGTGGCACCCATTCTACAACTTGTCATCTGATGTGCAGTTGTAAACACTGTCCAGAGTTCATTCCTGGACGTTGGACCCCCAACTATTGTGACACTGTCAAGAAACTCCTCTAAATCTTCCTCCTTCATCCCCCTACATTTGAGTCGTTGGCCATCACTCCTGTATGTGCCCACTTCCACAGCACCTGCTGCAACCAAAACCCTCAAGGCCTTCCTTAGTCCAATTCTAAGGTTTTCTTTGTCCTGCTGGTCAAGTCTGTAAGTTATTCTCCCTTCAGCCTTCACTTCTCCTGATCCATGGTCTCTTACCAATGCAAAAACGTTAGCAGTTCTTGCATACTTTGCCATCCTGTCTTTCATGTCATTCCCTGAAATCCAGGGAGCCAATGCTGAAAATGATCCTGGTCCTAGAGCAGGTGTTTCTATGATGAATCTTGGGGTGGAATCTTCTGCCAATACCTTGTGGATCGAAGTTATGATCCCACCTTCATAGTTGTTGCCACTCAAGTTTGTCATGTCTTCTGGGAAGTATCCCCATGCAAATTGAACTGGGTGGAGATGGAGATTCTTTCCAATGTTTGGATTTTTCAGTCCACTAGAAATCATTAGAGGAGGAGTTGATAGAGAGCCACATGCTGAAATAGTTACCTTGGATTCGATTAGGATTTTCTTTGTTACCTTACTCCTCCAAGTTGCTGTTGCAATCACTCCTAAACATTTCTTTTTCTTCATTCCACCGTTTCCATCTTCAAGTATGAATCTTTCAGCTTTACATCCAGAGAGGATCACTGCACCATTTCCTACAGCATCAACCAACCAAGTAGAGTCAGTGCCCTTCTTATCTCCTGTCCTACAACCATAACAGCATGAACCACAATAATGATCTGCTGAGGAATTTGTAGCCACTGGCTCTACTTTGAAGCCCATTTTCTCACATCCTTGTGTGAGAATTTGATTCTGAAAGCCTTCTTTCTTGTACTTCTGTGTCACTCCAATCCTTCTGCATACCGAGTCCATGGCAGATTGATAATCAGAGCTTGCAAAAAGAGGAATTTTATTTTTTTTAGACCATTCCCTCAGAACAGAATCAGGTGTTCTGATGCATGCAGACCAGTTTACAGCAGAGCCGCCACCCACAGTTGAGCCAGCCAGGATCATCATCTTCCCATCAAGACTTGGCAGAATGCCACCTGATTCGTATAGCTCGTCCATGGATGGTCCTTCCAGGGAAGAATAATCATGAGAAACAAAGTACTCTCCTTTCTCTAGGACGATTACTTTCTGACCAGAGTTTGCAAGAACTGCAGCTGCAACTCCACCACCACAACCAGACCCCACTATGACAACATCACATTTGACCTTGTATAGGTTCTGCAGTTTATCTTCAGTAACTTCAAGGCCTTTTTCAGTGAGGGATTGCATCAAAGTACTATCAGTTTCGTGCATAGTCTCTATTAATCCCTTCTGTAGAGGCCTCTCCTTCCATACCAACTTTTCCCTGGTGTCCACCTGGTATCCAATTGCTTCCCATACTGGATTTTGTCCATTTTCATCACTCTGCAGAGTTTGGGAAAACATATAAAAGGGCCAAATATATGAGAAATTCAGTATGAATGTTTCACATCCAGACATGTTAAAGAGGAATATAAAATCAGATTCATCATTGAATTAATGAAAATATTGATTATCACTGCACTAATGTAGTTGTTGTCCAACTAGTAAAGGGATCCTCAGTCCATGTTAAAACAACTACTAAAATGACACATTAAGAAATGTTTAATTAGTATAAATTTAGATAAAAAAAATTCAACTTTTTTAAACTGTTTTTATGTTCTTTTGAGTATGAATGATACTGTATTGATTATTCTCAATTATATACAAAGGTCTTGTAGAAAAAAAAAAATAGTTAAAAACAACTATTTTAGAATACAAATAAAAAGCTAAAAAGACTATTACTCTGAAATGGGATAAGTATTCATTAGTAATCATATCATCTAATATTCCATCCCTTCTTTTTAATTGCCGATTTTTTCATGAATTTTTTTTATCTGTAATTTTTTAAATTTTAAGATAATATAACTTTTTTTTAAACATACCCTTAATTTAATTAATATGGTAGGAGAAAAATTAGTTATAATAATCTAGCGAGACAAAAAAAAAAAATTAATAAATGTATATTGAAATAAAAAATTGAAAAGGATAAAATAGATAATTCACTTAAAAATGTTTTAAAAATGAAAAATACAACATTATTTTCTTCATCATGAGTGAGAAATCCTTAAATATTTATGATGAAACGTGTGGTTAATCAAAAGTCCAAATTTTACTGGCAATTTTTGGACACAACTCATCTATTCAAGTCATTAGTCAAACTTCTAAACATATAATTATCTAATGTATTAAAGTGATTAGTCAAACTTTTGAAAATGTCAAAACTGGTTTTTCAAGTAACTTCGAAATCCTTTTTAGCTGTAGCATTATATCCCAATTTATGATCATTAAATGTGAATGAAAACTTGCTGCAAGAAATAATACATATGTACAAACATCATTGCTGTATAATAAATATGCAAATTTGTGGTCTGCAATTCAAATTTTCAACCAACACTGAATTCAATCTTGTTAGAAAGCTTACCCTTGAGAAGAAGGTGTAGAAGAAGGTAAGTTTGACGAGCACAAAGACTATCCGCAGGGGCACCCAACGCTTTTCCCTGGACCAGTTCCTGAGAATCTCTTCTCTCTTTTCCAAGGAGATCTCAGAGAACTTGTGAACGAAAGGCCACTTCCAGTCCAAGCAAAGTCTTCCACAGATCAACAGTGTCCCCAATCTGAAGGACAGCATCCAAAGAACCCAACTCACCAAAGACAATGCTTCTGGCACAACCCTCTTGTACAACAGCTCTGCAGCCTGAAAGAAGAAGTGAATGAATTGCAAGTAGCATGTATCAGTGCTCTCAACCAGAAAGAACTGATAAAACTCAATTATATGTATCAGTTAAAAACATAGCAAGGTCACATAATAATTTCCTCATAGAAAAGGAAGTGCATGTGTTTGAAAAATTACCTCATCGGCAAAAGGGTCCTGGGAAGTTTCCAATAGGGAAGGAAAGAGGGTGGTACATATGGAAGCCATGACATGTATCTGAGAAATGGATAAGCCATGACGGTAACCTTTCTCTCTTCTACCTCCTCTCAGTAATGGGTGGCAATTCAATCTCCCTTCCATTTTCTCTCTTTTCTTTCCCTTATAAGTGTTTATGTGGAACAAGTTGTTACAAAGTATGGATTTTTTATATGCACAGTAGAGGATCTGAAGAAGGGGAAAGAGAAGGAGTTGGGCCAATAAAAATCTTTGGGCCAATTTCCGTTTCGTGATTGTCTTTTGTAGATAGGAAGGTGGGAGGGGGAATTGGGTGTGCAGGACAAGAGAGAAAAGGCTAGAGATTGGGGGAGTTGAAGATTGTGGCTAAACGTTGTTGATTGTGATTTCGAAACAAAAACTGAAGCTTTGGGACCATTGTACTAAAATGTTTCAGTTCCAATTTAAGGAAGACGCTGATCTGGTTCACGCTAACATCTTCTACATGAGTTATTTATAACAGTCACTTGTAAAAAAAGAGTATTATTTTAATGTAAAATTAGGTAGGATTTAGGATTTGTGGTTGTTGTTTAAATTTTCAACCGTATACTCAATCCACCCTTTAGATTCACTTTGCGAAAAAAAAAATATTTCTTTGAAACTTACCATTATATGAATTATAACGAATTTTATATGACATTATAATTAGAAACGGTAAAAACGGGTTAGTTCGGTATTTGTTCGGTAAACTGAAAATCTTTATTCATCTTACGGCTCAGTTCGTGAGTTTCTCTCATGTATATAGTTTTGTTATTTTAAATATATATTTTAAAAAATATACTCATATTTTATGAATTATAACATATTTATTAATTAATGTTCCTAATGAGATAAATTAAAAGAATTCTATCTTTACATTGTGAATTATTTCATTATCATTAAGAATTATAATTAATATGTATACTCTTAATGATATAAATTACCATATTTGAATCTTTAAATAATATTAATTTTTTAATTTAATTTTAAATTTAAATAAAAAAAGTGAACAGATAGATTAGTCCACTCCCCTTTTGTTAAAACACAAACATAAAATTTAAAAAATATATAGATTAGTCCGGTGGGTGAGTAGATAGGTGAATGAATCGAGTTAAAACACAAATATAAAAAATATCAATCCATCCCATTAAATTAGTTACAGTTTGACATGTCAACCCAACATGTTTTGTCTCTTTTCTTAATATGAAAATTTATTTATTATTATAATAAGTATACTATAAAAATGAAGAAATCAATATTTTTTTAAATAAAAATAATTATCGAAGACATAAAAAACTATTAATCAAATATATGGTATATAAATATAAAATAAATAGAGATAGGGCAACTTATACTAATGTCTTTAGTTGGATTTTTAAGAATTTCTTAAAAAAAAAAATCAACAATAACAACTACCAAATGTGATACATGCATCTTTTTCCTAACGTCTCATTCGAAACGAAATCTGATACATGCATCGTTTTTCCTAACATCTTATTCGAAACCAAAATTGATACCTGCATCATTTTCAAACATATCGTTCCAAATAAATTGAGTCGTAAAACTCAAAGACATAGTTTCAGCATGAGCATGCATCCAAAGTATATATACCACATTAGATATGCAATTTTACCAACATTTAATTGTAATGATATTTTTTCTTTAATCTAAAATTATGCATGTACTTTATAAGAAACTGACTCATTTTTATTTATTAAAATCTCGTATGCGTTGAATAATTAAAGAAAGCGAAAGAACTAATGTAAAACTCATACATTTATATATTTTTTATACAAACTATCCGAACCTCTTATTATTAGGTTAACTCTACACTAGCGACTCCAATCCTTTAAGTTATATTATCTTTCCATTTATTTTTTATTCTTCTTATCAAATATCAAGTAAAAAATCATCATGAAAAAATAATCCGCAATTTAACTTAATTTAGAAAATGTTTAATTTAATATTTAAGTCTCTCATTAATATTTTCAATTACATTCTTATTAGAAAAATATGTTTTATTAAATGGTTAATTTTCTTTCATTTTTGTTTAAGTACTCTACCATCATTCGATTTTATCCTTAGGATATGACATAATTGTTAATTTTGTCTTTTCATATTCAACTTATCCGTCAACTTGTTATTTTCCCTTTCAATCTTCTCAATCTCATCCAATTTGTTTTTTTTTTAAAGATTATGTTGACTAACAAATTGATGGATAATAGAGAGGAAAGGAACAAAACAACTAACTAGTTAGAAACAAGAAGACGAAAATATCACCATGACACCTGATTGATGACAAAATTAAACAGTGAATACTTAACTAAAAAGAAATAAAAAAATTAACCACTTAATAAAACAAAACTTTTTAATAAAAATATTCAAATCTATGAGATAAATATGGTTTAATTTACATATATAATTTTAAGTCAGATAAAAAAAATACAAAAGTGATGTAAAAATATGAAATAAAAGAAAGAATTTTTGGTCTGAAAGCCTGAAGACATACCTAGCTTCTTACTATTTTTCTTATCATTTAAAACATTTATTTAAGTTTTAAGTATTTTATAAATAAAAATTTGTGTATTTTAATTGATTTTCTACTAAAAAAATTTATTCTATTGATTCAAAGATGTTTTTTTTATTTTTATCTAAATACCTTACGGTTTAATTCTCAAATAAGTTATGTAAATGTTACTTTTATCTTTATATCATCAACTCATCAAAATTCGTTCATTCTCTTTAATATCTTTCAAGTCGTTCTTACTTTCTCCAAAAATAAGTTAATCATAAGTTGAAAAAGTTCTTTCTCCAAAAATAAGTTGAAGCCACCATCATGGGTTGAAGAAGAGAAATTGAAGGGTTAGGTTGAAGAAGAAGAAAAATAAATTAGATGGGATGGGTGTGGGAAGTGTAAATGAAATGGGTGTGAAAATGAGAGTTTGGGGGTTGGGTAGTGTGGTGGGGTGTTAGGAATTAATTTTTGTGGAACATGTTTAAACATTTTGCTCATGAAAGATGCTAATTAAAATTACTTTTTAGATATTTGATGGTATGTAAGCTTTATCTATTTTTAAATATTTATGGTTGCGTATTTCTCGTATTTTCAATTTCTTATCAACTTAAAATTAGTATAATGTATTTGTTTAGTTTTTAATTTATTAATTCTTATAACTAAACTATTTTTAATTAAAAGTACATGATTTAAATTAATAATTATGTAGGGCAATATGTGCGGCCCGTACAAAGAAATAGATATATGGTGTCGGGCAAAAGCTAACATTAGGAAGTAAAAATCAATCCATACCATAGACTTTAAAATCAATCATAAATGCTAATTTATTCGATTTTTCAATGTTGACTGGTGTGAGTTAAGCCAATATTAATTTATTACTAACTTTTAAATTAATTTTTTAATTAGAAAATTTTAATGCTGTTCAAGCCGACTTAATATATTTTTATTTTAAAATTTATTTTATTTTATTTTATTTTAGTTAATACTAAATGAAATATATTTTTAATATTAATTTAATCTATGTTGATGTAGGCAATACTAATGGTAATAATTAAAAAAAAATGTTTTCAACAAAAATAAAAGATAAAGAAAAAATAGAAAAAATTTCTATATCCAAAAAGTTTTATGGAAGGAGTGTGAGATCAAAATTCTTACACGGTGGATGAAGAAATTGGTGTAAATGAAAAAGATGAAATTGAATAAAAAAAATGAGTGTAGATAAAGAGATTATAAATAAATTTATAAAAAAAGTGAAAAAGAGAAATGTGTGTTTTGATTTGTTAAATCTCAATTGAATAACAACACTTTTCTCATCTTTAATTGTTGTTATAAAAACATACATATATTTACACCACAAATAAAATTATTGTGAGCATAATTAATATTAACTTAAATAAATATTAAAAATATACTATATTAACATCGACATTATAAATGTAATTAATTTAAATAAAATAAAATAATATCTTATAAATATAGAAGATAAATAAAATTAACATCAACTAAGTTAAAACTAATACCTTTTCAATAAATAATTCTAATATATAACATTAGCTTAATTAATGTTAATTCTATTTATTTTAATTAGTATAAGTTAAATTGATATTATTATGATACTAATACAAATATTTTTAATTATTAAAAAAAATAAAATAGTTAGTATAAACTTAATGTTTATTAAGTCAACTCTATTAAGATATAACATTAAACAGACTCTATTAACATCATTAATTTAAAACTTTCTAATTTTACTTATTAAAAAAATTAAAGTAATTATTGTCAATATAAGTTGACTAAGTCAACTTTAGTAATATTTAATATCAATCATACATTACTATATCACACGAGTAATTTGTTATAGTAAAAATATAAAATTAAATTTAAAAATAATTTTATGTTTTTTAACTTAAAATATAACTTTTTTGCGTCGTATTATAGTCAATTTAATTGACTTATAGTATCACGTTGTCTATAAAGTTTTACAATAGTTCGCCATTATGAATGCTCTAAATAGATAATATTATATTTAAATACAAAAAGTAACTTTGGCAGTGTGCAAGTGCAAGTTTAGGTGTGTTAAAGCGGGTTGGGTCGTCATCCTACCACAATTTGGCAGTGCAAGTTGGTATTTTCATTCCTCAAACTCATTCTACCCTTCTCTGTTTTTTTAATTAATAATTAAAATAAATAAGTAGTTTAAAAGATTGAGTGTGCTTTTAAAATATGTATAACATGTATATATATTAAAATAAAGAAGAAAAATTATAAAAAAAAGTGAAAAAACAAAATTATAAAAGTAAAAAAGAATGGCACTTGTTGGGATGAGTTAAAGATTTTTAACTTCTCCAAAAATAGGTGAGTCAATGGTAGGTCAGATCCAAATGGACCAGTTTTCTTTAGCACCTCTAGATTTATTCCATTCTTAATTTTTAATTAAAAATACAAATCAGGTTTAGGAAAAAAAACAGATCATCCAAAAAAATATGTAATTTTGATCGACTTTTTGTTTCTTTTTGAATGGTTTCGATTGAAAACATGCTTATCACAACCTTAAAACTATAAGAAAATATGTACATCAAAATAGAAATTATAAGAGTATACATTTTTTATTAATTATTATAGCGGAAACATAGATAGTATCGCGTGTGTTTAACTTTTTATACGTTATTTACTTTAATAAATTAAAATTTAATGGTTATATTCATTTTATTTATATTTTTAAAATAAAATATATTTATTATTATAAATATATAGAAATAGAATGCCTAGTCACTTTTTAATGAATGTGGTAGTTTATCTTTATTATTTTATGTTACTTTTATTAAATAACATATCTCTTTTGGCTTATTTAAATGTTTTTACACTGATAATTACTCTTCATTTTGAGTTTTATGTGCTAGTGGAGTATTAAAGTTAGTTATCTAGAAAAATATATTTTTACGTCCTGTATACATTTTATGGTAATTTTATTTGTTATATGAGATATAAAATATATATAATAGATGATTAGTTACGAGAACCATACAAACATATGACGATTTCAAAATATAATTCAGAGAAAATTGAAACAAAATGATTTTTATAAAAAAATTAAAACAAATTTTCATTTATTATTTATAATAGATTATATATATATGTATGTATGTATGAGGAAATATAATAAAGTGCACGATTTTTTTTATTATCGATTGATACGACCTAGAGCAGTGTTTCAGGAACATTAAATCAATGTAGTTTCCATTTGTTTCCACTTATTTTATTTTGAAATAAATTAAATGTAATAACTAAAATATAAAAAGTGTGTCTGTTAATTTTTTTTAAAACTAATCTACCCTTATTTTTACTCAGTAGAATTAGGCTTTTTATATATAAGAAAAACACCATATACCTAAAAGGTTTGCTGAACCCTAAACACTTTAAAAAAGACAATATACTGTGAATTATAAGAAGTTCAAATAATTAAGGGCAGCAGGAAAAAAGATACTCTTGCTCAAATGCAAAAAATTTGATGCAAAAGAACCGCCAAGCTTGCTGGGGTAAGCAAGTGATGAATGAAAGGAGTACCGAACAAATTTCAAAGTGTGTAGTTTAGATATTTGACTATAAGTGAAACATATAATGAAATTAGACTAGACCAAAAATGAAATAAAGTTCTTATGAATCTAAACAGACTACCTTTATCTCAATTAGATGTAAGTAATTAGATTCTCCTAACTTAGGTTGAAAAGGTTATAATATTTTCCAATAAGGATTTACCAATCCAATTGTTGGTGATCCTGTGAAATCTATACCTGAGATTATTTTCCATGGAAATAAAAGGGAATTTAATTTGAAAAATATAACTGTTGTTGAACATTTTCTTCCATTTTTTTTCGTGATATACCTTGTTTGCCATCCACTAGAGAAATTGAATTTACTATAGACTTAATGTGAGAAACCGTATCAATTTTGAAAGTACTATATAAATTGTCATCGTTTGAATTAGTAAACCAAAAGAAACAATTAGAAGAGTGAATTAAAATATGTCCTAATTATCTCCTCCGAAGGAGCTCCTTTATTGGTAGTAAGAAAAAAAAATGAAAGGTTTAAGTTATGTATAAATTATTGTGAATTAAATAAGTTTAATATTAATAATAAGTATTTTCTTTTCAAGAATAAATGATAGATCAACTAAAGGAAGATGTGTATTTTCCAAAATAAACTTAGAGATAAAAAGTTCTTATTTAAACTTCGTCAACATAATTAATCTTCTCCTTTACGCAAACATAGACTAAAATTATACGTTAATATAGACTAAAACTATACGTTAACATAGACTAAAACTATATAGTATGGTGTCTTACTCTAGCCCTGATACCATTTAGAGCATAAATGATTAGTATTCTAAAAATAAAGTAGCCACCAGCAAAATAAGCAAAATGGACACTACATTTACTATGGCACAACGAGTTATTGCAATTCTTGAAACAGAAATTGTCAAAAGAAAAAAAAAAAAAAAAAAAAAAAAATAAAAAAAAAAAAAAAAAAAAAAAAAAAAAAAAAAAAAAAACAAAAAAATAAAAAAAAAAAAAAAAAAAAAAAAAAAAAAAAAAAAAAAAATTGTGAAATTGCTAAAAAAAACAAAAATTCTAAACTCAAAAAAAAAAAAATTAAAAAAAAAAAAAAAAAAAAAAAAAAACTCACAGCATTGTTCAATTCATTTAACATTATCTTCTTATGAACCTTTACAAGTTTCCAAGTGTCAACTCTTAGCGCATCCGCAGCGATAATATAATCAAAATAGTAGCCATTGAATGTTACTAGTTGTCACGTGACGGCAACTACTACATTCATCTTCATTCCTAATAAAATTACAGCATGAACAGCTAACAAAATGATGTGGTTGAAGGAAATGGATCACTTCAAAAAGAGCAAATATCCATGTGAGAAAAAAGAAAAATGATATACCATGCATAAGCATATCCATTCATTTATTTTCAAATAGATATAAAATGAAATAGGGTTTTACTGTTTTAACTTCTCATAATTTATTATCCAAGAGAGAAATATCAGACAACATACACATTTTATTTTAGTACATTCCGTTATGTTCATCTTTCAACAACAATTTATTCAAATCTTCATGTTATTCTTCCGTACAAAATTACGCTGTACAGTCCAGATTTCCTGCACAAAGGTGAAACAACAGTTTTTATTAGGTGTTCAACATGGCACCACTACAATGTTGGGGCTGTAATATTGATTCAAGTTCAATCACATACCTGATGCTTAAACAATGACTACAGTTGCATGAGAAAATGAAGTTGGTCTCGCAAGAACAAAACCTGTTTCAAGAATTATTGCTAAGTATCACCAGCTAATCAGATTAATGACTACATTGAAAAGTTATAATAATATTTTCACCCAACCCAATAATTTCCATTCATTTGTTTTTCATGAATTCTCTGCGACAGTGTAGAATCCATGTATATATATATATATATATATATATACACTAATGATACCTGTCTATCATAAGCTTTAATTATGTTATACTCTTGAAATTTGGTGTGATAAAATTAATTTGGATGAAAATTTTCAAATGGTGTGAATCCTATTAAAATATTTACCATGAAAAATAGTAGCCACGTTTTTGTGTCCACAGTTTTATCAAGTCAAGAACTGAGCATTACCTCTTCCTGAAGTAGGGGATGGAGATCTTCAGTTGCAAGAAGGCTCAAAACTTCCACTTGCAACTTTTCTTCTTTAAAACCCGACCACGTATGCAAGGGTAAGGCCAATAAAAGTACCGTAAAGACATCTGCATTAGATGGGTGCATTTCTATGGCGTGACCTTCATTAGAAAGACACAGCCTACTTGGCTCTCTTTGACACGAAGGGACCAACACGTCAACTTCTTGTTCACTACCACCACTAGTTGTAACAGTTCCTGAAACTAATGTTCCTGGATTTTCACTGTCAACATTCAGATGTTTTACCTCTATTTGACTGCAGCTTTCTCCAACCGACAAACCGAGCCTGCCACAACCAGTCAAAAGATCTGTCCCTTGGCAACAAACACCGGTGGCAAGTACTGCTAGAATATCTTCATCACCAAGGTTTGCATAAGTTTTACAACATGAACTTTCAGAATCCAACCATCTGGTCACGTGTTTGAAGAGTGCAGTTGTCCGAATCTGTTCCAGTATGTCAGCCTGAAATTTCAAATCTCTCAAATATTGTGATTGTTCATTTATTTGAAGTTCTAATTATGCAAATGATGCATTTGACAGATTCAAGAGTGAAATTATCTCCACCCCAAAAAACAAAAAGGAAGTAGCTAGAGTCAACCTTTAAAGCAAGCCTTCCTTTCTCCTCGTCGCTAAATGTGAGATTCCCATCTTCTTTTCTGCGAACTTCAGCAATCCATGTTATTAACCCTCTCAATTCACCAGGAGGCGGTTTAAAAACAGCAGACAACACTTCTTGAATGTCTTTTAGACCCCCTGACTTTAGAAGTTGAGGGACATCTTCAGTTAGAAATTTGGCGACACGGCTCCAACCTTCATGTCTACAACTCTGCAGACGATAATCTTTTTAAGTGTTTATTTACTATTTGCCGTAATCTACAAATAGAAATCGTTTTCACAAAGCATAAGAAGTAGAGTTTAACATTGTTACGTGTATGTTCAACCATTACAGTTCCTACAAGTGAAAAAGGATGCAGACCTCGCAACCACGCTCCATATTTTAACATGATCTATGTATGTTTATAAGACTTCTTATTGTTCAAAATGATTTCAGGAGAAGAAGCTATTTCTAGCTGACCTAACCATTTCAATTTTAGAGTGAGTCAGATTACTTTCTCCTCTATTTAAAACTCATGATTTTAGAAATTTTATATATGTCCTCCAATGGTTCAATAAAGAATCTACTATTATCACAGTACCACCGTAAAAAGTATAGACGGTGCTCTGTTAAGCCTTGAAATAACCATGTACCTGAAATACAAATTTCCAAATATAAATAGAAGGCAGGAAAACTAGTTGAACAGGCTTGACAAGCTAAAAGCGTTCATAAAATGATATCCTTTAACCATAGCAACTAGAAAGATTTTAATGACACTGATACATTCAAATAGTACGATTTTCAAATTACATCAGCAGATAATTACTCATAAGATATATGTATAGAATATAGAAATATGCAAAAATTTAGTTCATATAATCAAATTATTATGTCATGATATGAGGTAAAGATATTTTCGACTTCCACCCGTTTCCCTCTCAGATTCTACAACATGATTAGAATGGAACTTGTTACCCTACAAAATAAGACTCGGAAAATGTACCTTAAAAAATTAATCAAACTAATTCACCGAAACTTAGAAATTATTGAATATTAAGTTAGATAATTTAAAATTACAATTATTCTCTGGAGTTCAACTGCTGTGATTTCTTTTCCTTAATGAAATGCACCAGGCATAAATAATAACTAAGTTGTTTGAAGCATAGCATACATGCCAGGAAAACTACCACTTTTGAGAAATTCATAAGCTTGAATCAAAAGAAAGAACATCGTAAGAGATGAAAATTTATTGACTAGGAAAATATTTCCACTGTTCAATAACCAGTTCTCACAAAATTCAGGAAGGTTTAGTTTTGGCGAAAGGAGAAGTGCAACAAATTTGAACGAAATAATAGCAATTAAAGGGGCTCTACTTTTGATGAAATTTTACTAACGACATTGAGAAATAAAGAATGTGTCGCCAGCATATCCCTTAAGGCACAACTAGTTGTTATGCTAATATACTTTAATTAGCGGTGTAAGAGATCTTAGAGTTACCCCCTTCGAAGTCCCGTTGCTTGATCAATGGTGCTCATTGCTTCCCAGAGAAGGGTAAGGGGAACCCAGTGAGGAGGATACTTGAAACGAGCAACATCCAATACGAGGACCATATCCCTTTCAGCATGATATCCTCCAACTGGTGAAAAATGACCAATTCCAGTCTGTTTCCCAACAACATGACAAATTTTTCCATCATTCTATAAACTCACAAGTGAAGTAGGCTTGATCGAATTTAAGTAAACATGAGTCATGAATAGACAAGAATCTAACAAAAAGATGAATGATTAACCAATGAAGTTTTACACCACCTGATTGAGGGGCGTCCTGTGGTAAGACACAATCACATGAGAATCCTCAGAGTGAGAGCACGAAATCACACGTTTGCGAAACTCATCAACCGAGCTTTCATCCGATCGAAAGGCTTCCACCTTAGCTCCATTGCATCGAGCCAAACACGCAAGTCTCCCGAACGTAATGCCTTCCAGTTTAATTTGAGCCAAAGGCTCACAGCAATCCAACACAGACTCATCAAACCATCTCCAAGGACCTGTTAAGCAACTTTTCCTTTCACAAAGTGAAAACAACAATAAGAACAAAAAGAATAGAGAAGATTACTATAGCAATATACCTTTCCATTTTCTTCCAGGATCAATAGCAAGGGCATTGAGGACAACGGAAAGTGTGGCGAGACCGCAGTATGCAGGTTCTGATTGCGTCTGGTAGTAGGATATTAGCTTGAAGAAGGCTTCCATGGTTCCTCGCTCAAGCGCCTGGCTGAAGAGCTTCTGTGCAAAGAACAATTGATCGATGAAAGTGTTGAAGGAACAATCAGAGAAATGGTATGATGAGAAAGAGCGTTGACCTTGCCTAGGGGCGAAGAGAACTCGATTGCAGGAGAAGGGAGCGGTCTGCGGTATAAACCTGGGCTCGCCATGCATATGAAAACCTTCTCCTCTGCAACTGCTACAGTACGTTTCTCTTCCGAACGTAACAAATTACCGTTATTTACTATCTTCACTTCCACTTTTTCTTCTTCTTCTTCTTCAATTCTCCTCTCTCCCTCTCTCTATCTCTCTCCATGTTCCAACAGTATTTATATTTTAATCATCTTCTCCTTCACGAAACAAAATAAAAAATAAAAAATGAAATGGATTATTTTATAAATTAAAATTGGACTATATGTAAAATACTTTATAAAAAAAACTCTATGAATTTGTCTAAATTTTATGTTTTAATTTATGACTTTTTTATTTTATTCTCTACAAATTGTCACACGTAACCTTTCTCCAAGAAACATTGAGGTACAGTGAAATTATTCTTCTAACTTTTACAAATAAGCTACTTTCGTTTTTTTCCACACTGATTCGTTAGCCACAAAGTTACATTTTTAAAATTTAAAAGATTGATTTTATTCTTTTGAAAATATAAAGAGTAAACTAAGTTTTACTACAAAGACTAAGACAAGATATTTTTTTTCTTTACATATTTTGGTACCTTATAAAGTAATAAATATTTTATTTTATTAAATATTGTATACTTTTCCTCTCAGTTTTTTAAGTATAAATATCAAAAGACTAAAACTTTTTTATGTCATAAATACAATTATACGTTAATTTGCTTTTATTTTTCATTCTTTTATCAATAATAAATAAATATAATTCACATGTCCATTCGTTAAGATCGAGGTGATTAATTCAAAATTAAACAATATTATTTATTAATTTTCTTGATTTGAGAAAGTGATGGCTGATGGAAACTATGTTCAACCAACTATTCCTAGGTTGTAAGATGTTATAATTATTGGGCAATGTTAATGGAAATTATCCTTTGGTGGAAGAAATATTGGAGCTTGTTGGAAATTGGGATCACAATATTGAACAAGAATATTGGTAATCATACTTAGGACTCCATGATGGAGAAGTACCATGGTTGTACAAAGGTAAAAAAAAGAGCATACTTAAAAAGCTCTGTAGAGGTAATTTGAAATTGTTTGGTTGAAAGAAGGAGATGCTTTAGATGAATACTTTTAAAGAACTTTGGCCATTTTGAACAAGATGAAACACTTTCACGCATTTTCCGCTCTTTTGTGTAAAAATGTAAGTAGGAACCACCTAAATTTTTAAATATTTCCCTTCATTTTTTTTTCTTCTGCTAAAACATCCTCTTCGGGTGTTTTCTTCCCTCAGCTTCTCATTTTCAATGTACCAAAAAAACCATTAAAATATCTTAATTCTCTAATTTTGATTCGTCATATTGGGCTCATTTCTTTTTTATTCGTATATATTCTCTTCTTGCTAAAGATCAATCACTGTCATGTTATATATTTTAAGGTTAGAACTCTAAAGCAATTTTTAAAAATAATTTAGTATTTTCTTTACTTGGGATTAAAATTTCATCTCAATAAACAGTATAATATATGTCAACATAGATTCTCAAAAATGAATCTACAAATTCTAATTTGAGTTAGTATAATATTTATTTAATTTTCCATAATTTTTAACGGACAATCAAAATAGAAGAAACCAGAAAAATATAATTTTGATATACATAAAGATCACAACCAAAAAAATATCTGAAGTACACAATAAAATCAGAAAGTAAATTCTATCAGCATGAGTGAATTAGCATAACGTGACTAGCAAATGAGGTACTGAATCCCCGGTAGAAAACAAAATCTTCAGTTGTCAAAATGAACACCAATTTAAGTGACTCTACATTTGTACGGTATCTAAATTTAAGCTGTCAAGATTATGGAGAACTGGTTCGGCCTTGAGATGCTACGAGAGAGGAGCACCAAGATCCTGATCAACCTTACCCTCCTGACATCTCTTCAGAAGGTGAAGCTGACGTCTTAAGTGCAGAACCTGAAATGCAGAATTGTTAATAGCGAGTTGAAGTTGAAGAATGGATTAGGAGGATACAGTGCTGAGGTGCAATGTAAAAAAAGTTATAAAACAAATGAGATATAACCTACCTCTTCTTGAAGCAAAGAGGGAAGGTTTTCAGTTGAAACCAGACCGCGTATTTCTGTCAAAAGTTGCTCATCTTTGATGCCATCCCATGTTGTAGATGGTAAGGACAGTAGCAGCACTGTTAGCACGTCAGTGCTAGCTGGATGCATCCTCATGGAGCAACTGCTACATAATTTCCTACATGATGAAGGAATCAACACATCAACCCCTTGCTCAGTGTTGCCATTCACCACAGTCCCAGAAACCATTGTTATTGACTTGTCATCTTCAGCTTGCAAACGTTCCATACATGTTACTTTACACCTATACCCTGCTGTTGACCAGGGCTTCCCAGCAAAAATTTCTGCTCCTTGGCAACAAATACTTGCAGCAATGACAGGTAACGCATCTTCATCATCTGATGATTCCCTGCTGCAAGAATTTGACACATAGGAAACTACATGTTTGAAAAGGCCGGTCTCTTGGACCTGTTTCAATACCTCTTCCTGCATAACAAAAAAAGGTTATTAAAAGACTGTTGAGACCAAAATAGAATATACAATGAATGAGAGAAATATGACAAGATTGGGCATATTGAACCTTGATAGAAAGCCTTGCTTTCTCCTCTGCGCTTAAACTTGGACCACCATCCTCTTGCCTCCTGATCTCTGCAACCCACTTGATGAATTGTTCAGAATTAGATGGCAGTGATGAGACTATAATTGAAACAACCTGTTGAACGTCTTTCACATCCTCTGATTTTAATAGAAGAGGAACATCGTCCATTACGAACTTTGCAATATTAATCCAACTCTCGTGTTTGCAGCTCTGTAAGATTCATACAACCCATTACAACATACACAATGAAAACCAGTAACAAACTAACAAACACACAGAAGATACATCCAACCCACACCAGTGTAAACAATGAAAAACACAAACATGACTCTCTACAAACACATGCTACACTACGCATGTAATTTCAGAATTCAAAGGCTTGCTGAAGTAAGAAAACTAATGCATGAATTAAGATGAGTTAAAACAAACATGGCCAAACTACATGCTGCAAATTGAATTTTCCATCGTTTTGTATGAATGTACCACAAATAAAGCATATCCAGCTAAACCTCATTCTACTATTGTATAATCCTTATTAGCATCTCTAATTGAACTAACAGAATTATTATGACAACATCAAAGTATCTCATTGGGTATTAGCAAATAGAACATTGTAATCATAGGAGTAAGATGACAAAAATAGTATTTTATCTGTTTGAAAACGGAAATTGTAGTTTACTTCACAAGAAAAATAATTGCTCACAAGAAGATCATACAAACCAGAAATAAATCAACATGCCTGCTCCTGAGAACAAGTTCACCATATGACAGAATTGAGAATCATAATGCACTACATTGTAGGAATGCATGTGCCCAGATTCATTTACAAATAAAGAAATTATCCAAAAAATGAATGCACACACCAGCATTGTTTACTATATCTGAAATGTGAAACCCTGAGTCATTACTTATCAAAAAGATAAATACCAGAGTATAAAGCAATCCAGGTGCCCTGTGAGGCCTTGATACAAGCATGAACCTGAAACAAGTACAAAAGTTAAGCAAATTATTTAAGCCATGTAACAAAAGGAAAAAAAAGTGTTTTCTTATTGCTTAAATTGGTCCACTACAGTCCTGGCTTGACAATTTCTTATTGTCAACTTTCATTAACATCATAACAAATGGACAGTGACTAATCAGGTTACAAGGTCAAAAGAAAAAGTAGTATAAAATAAGAAAGTTTACCCTCTAGTTCGTCCAGTAGCCTCGTCGATATAATTCATACCTTCCCAAAGAATTTTAAGAGGGATCCAATGGGGAGGATACTTAAATCGTGCAACATCCAAAACAAGTGCCATGTCCTTTCCAGCGTGATATCCTCCAATAGGAGAAAAGTGACCTGTTCCAGTCTGTCATTAAAATAAAGTCAAGATTACACACTGACCGTGTAGAACTAAGAATATGCACCAAATCCTTGTAACAAATTTCTTCTATAGTGACTAATCAGCATGATAGGTGATAAGAAATCAACAATCAAACATGGAAAGTTTCCTGTTTCTTATTACGTTAAAGTTCCACAAACCAAGAACATACTTGCTTAAGGGCAGCTCTATGGTATGAGGAGATCACGTGACAGTCATCAGACATTGAACACTTGATGACATATTTACGAAAATCATCAAGGCTACTATGGCTAGCACGAAAGGAATCAACTTTGGCTCCAGCACATTGAGCCAAACACGTAAGCTTCCCAAACGTGACGCCCTTAACTTTGACCTTTTCTAGAGATTCACAACAGTCCAACATAGATTCATCAAACCATCTCCAAGGCCCTGCAGATAAATCCCCAGAAGACAAACAAAATACATAAATCAGGACAGTCAAAGCAAGACGTTGCAATTGATTCAAGCCAAGATTGATTCATAATTAGGATACATTTACACAATTTTTTTCACAAACGATTCTAGAATAGAAAAAAGTAAGAAAAGATAAATAAATAAACTTCCCTGTCAGCTAAAATTAGCTTATGCATTAAGTTAAATTAAACATATAGATTCCAAAAAAGTTGATTCTATTTTTTTTTTCAAAAGGGTTTAGAGAATTTTGTCCAATAAACTTAATCAAATAGGGCTTGGTTAGTGATAGAAGTATAAAGTGTACCTTTCCACTTCCTGCCAGGATCAATGGCGAGAGCATTGAGGACCATGGACAAGCTAGCGAGGCCGCAGAAAGCAGGCTCGGATTGTGTTTGGAAGTGGGAAACCAACTTGTAAAAGCCTTCCATGGTTCCATTGTGAATGGCTTCAAGAAAAAGTTCCTGAAATTCAATGAACAAAGAAAAATTGAATAAAAAGACGATACTAGTAAAAAATTACCATCTTCACTCATTCTCATTATTGAGCAATGAGACAGAGAGAGAGAAACAGAGAGAGATACCTTGCCTTGTGAGGAAGCAAATTCGACGGCGGGAGGACAAGGAAGAAGGCGTCTATACAATCCCGCCGTCGCCATTGAAAGTAAAAAAAAAAAAAAAAAATAATACTCTTTCCGAAACCTAAACACTACAACTATTTTTCTAGGTTCAATGTTTGATTCATCAGGTTATTCTTTGATGATTTTAATGGTCAAACTTTTTGGGTTGCAGAGGTTCTTCATTTTGGTTCCTTGTGCAGAATATTGAATGTGTTGTTATATTTATGAAGCTTGTCCTCATGCAACAGAAAGTTCAGTTTAGAAAAGTACATCCAATTTTTTATTCTTTTTTATTCTGTTTCTTTTTTATTAGAAGGAATGGGATGGAAACGTTTTTAGAATTCAGGAGAGTTTTACAACTTTTTTTATTTTTACCTTGCTTTTATTTTTCTTAGAATAAAATTATAACAAAATTCTTTTGCATAAAGAAACCTAAATATGATTTTATTTCTTATAGATATAATGTAATTATGAATTTAATCTTTTAAGAAATTATGTTCTGTTCGATTATAAGGAGAGAGAAAATTAAAGAAAATATAAGGAAAAAAATTAAACTGAAGGAATAAATGTGTTTACTTATTTGAAAAAAAAACTTAAAATAAAATTATCATTTTAAAATAATGAATAAACTAATAAAATTAAATAATTATACAATTTCGAATTACATATCATTTAGAAAATATCAACTTTTATTGGATTTTTCACTCTTTTACTCTTATATAGCACAAAAAAGTTAAAAATAAAACTTGTGAGATTCAATGTGAAACGTCACATTTCTTTATTATTTTCTTGACCACTAAATATGGAAATGTTTTTGGTTTTTTTGTTCATTTTGCTGCATCAGTCAAAAAATGAGTAAAAATTAGTAATTTTAATTCTGAAATTATTTATTTTTGTTTTACTTTTTAAATTTTTTAAAAAGAATATTTAATTTAAATATTTTTAAAATCTAAAATTACTACTTCTGATTGTATAATTTTGCTAAACATAGAATCAAAAGAATACAATAATAGAGACATTGAGAACCATAACATATTAAAATAGGGGGAAATTAAATTATATAAAAATTAAAAATATATTGGAACTTATAATAACCTTAAATTTCACTTATATAAATATAAAAATGTATATGGAAAAATTTTTGTTTTCTTCCCTTTCTTCTATTATTATATTTAAAAAAAATAAAATGGAAAAAGTTACACCTAGTAAAATTTTGGTAAAGATACGCAAGTAAAGTCAAAACAATTCATCTTGAGGATCTTTTGAATATAAAGGTGAGAGTATTAAGATATTCCTTTTTTTATTTAAAAACTAAAAAAAACAAATACTGAATATGAATAAAATAATTTTAAATTATAAAAAAGTTATATTTTAAAACATAGTTTTCTTTTTAAATGTTTTAAAAATATTTAATCAAGTTTTAAAACACAATGACATTCTTAAAGTCTTATTTTAAAATGCACTCTCAGCTGTTGTTTGTTGTTAAAATCATATTTTTGAATATGACTTCACTTTTTAAAGAAAAGAAAAACATAATTTCTATTATTTAAAAAGAAAATCAAATTTTAAACCACATTTTATTTTATTTTTTTGAAAGCTGTATTTTAAGACATAATTTTCACACTTAAAGCCATGTTTTAAAGCACATATTATCTATTTCTGTATTCTTCTTAAACCCAACCATCTTTATAAATTAAGAAAAAAAAAAACAAGTCTGTATCAGTAAATTTTCCCTATCAATATACACATAAAAAATTTTCAAAAAAACCAAATGAATACATAACTTTCATATATAGAAAACAAAACTCAAGAGCATAGTAGAAAATCAAATAGAATGACAGGCACAGAGAAAGGTTTGAAGAATGAAGTACCTTGCCATCATCCGAAGAAAATTCAACTGCAGGAGGAGAAGGAAGTTGTGTTTTGTAAAATCCATACATTTTTCTGTGATTACTGTAATTGGAAGAGTGAGGAACTAAGAATATTGCAATGGAGAAGAACAGAGACAAAAGAATATAGTATTGTCTTTTCTAATTGTCTTCTTATTTAAGGCCAATGTTCAAACTTATTTATGTTAAGAATCATTCATATAATCTTGGTCAAACTTATTTTTTATCAAAATTGTTTACATAATTTTGTTCAAACTTAATTATATATTACCAGGATCTTCCATATAATATATCACTTTCTTGATTTTATTTTTTAAAACTCGTTAACAAATAAATTAAGGAATGCTAATTAGAAAATGTGATAAAAAGAAAACAAATCAAATGGTTTCTAACTACACTAAAATGGAGAGTTGATTCAGAAAAAAAAAACACTGAAATAATAAGCGATATTATTATTATTATTACAGAATAATCAACAATTAAGTAAAAGAAACTAATATATATCTTATTAAATTTGATAAAAAGATTCTATTTGACACGTATATTGATAATCATGACGTATAGAGATGGGTTTCAAATATTGTGTCATAATTTAAATGTAATTTTATATTTGTTGGATTTGGTTTGAATTTAAAAAAACTAAAATGTGAAAAATGTTAATAGTACTTTTTTAAGATATTGTATATGATTGATTAGATTTTTTGGAAATTATTACTTTTTTCGTATCTCACTTCCAAATCAACAAAAAGCTCTCGCTATTATACATAAAGTTACTAGAGAATTTGGTGGAAATATAGTAATATTATATATATTCATGCTATAATATGGTTTAAATTTTAAAAAACAGATATAATTTAAAAGAGGACTAAATATTATATATAAATAATTCTAATTATAAAACTATGTCAACAATTTTAAAATTATTTTATATTAGGATACTTTTTTAATGGCAAAATTTACCCCACTTTAACTAATTAAATAAAAAAAGTAATTCGAAAATTCATGTCTCGTCTTTTCATATTCTTCTTTAAATTAATTTTGATTGAAATGAAGATCAAGATATGGTTGAGATGTGTAATTTTTAGTTGATGTTAGATAAAGCTTTTTTATTGACACTGATAAGAATTTTTTTAATTAAATTGTTAAAATTACTTTGTTATTATTTTTATTGATTATTATTATTTCTGACTCGAAATTAATAAGTTTTATCTGTGAATGTTGAAAAGATAATTTCTTTTTGAATGTAAATCAACACTTTTCAATTAACTTTTGTTATGGTTAATATTAACCTAAGTAATTGTGATTAATACCAATTTAAGACAGACCTGATCAAGGTCAATACAAGTTTTGCCTTATTAATATTAATTAAAAAATATATTTTAATCCAATAATAACATCAATTAAGATTGATCCATAAATATCATAAATATTGATATTTTTAAATTATCAATAATTATTTAATATTTAAAAAACTTGTTACATTTTATATTAATCTGAAATACTTATTTAAATAACAAATTTAAATTGTTTTATCCAACCAAAACATGTGAAGGATAAAATAATTTAAAATGATCAATATTCAAGTTTATATATAAAGTCAAATTATAATATTTTGTAAATCTTACCTAATAAAGTAATTTTATAGTTAAATTTAAATTTATTTTTTTAACATGATATTGTATTACATATCCAATCTTTTCTAAATTATAAATACTTATTTTCATACTCAAATGTAAATCACATCTTTATAATTATGCTTTAAAACCACAAGCTATGGTTATAGAGATTCAATACGTATTATTAAAATCGAGGAGAGAAAATATTAAGAAAACACAAACAAGAATGAATAGGGAGTCAAAAATATAAGAAAATAATATTACTTTCAATCTAATAATAAGATATTATGTTTTTTAATTTTTTCTTATATATTATTTAATTTTTTATTTTTATTTAATCTGAAACTTAAATTAATACTTCAATACTTAACAAATATAGAATAAAAGATAATAAAGACACAAATAAAGTATAGAGGATAATCAAGACAAAAGAAAAGTGAAAGAAATGTTTGAAGCATGCAACCCTCCCATCTTCGGGGTGATGATTGTAAAAGGAATAAGAGTGAGCAACTGAGATGTTACAAATGTTAGTGATTTTATTATACAGAACTCGTTTATTATTAAATAAATTAAAGATTTATAGCATGCATGAATAAATTAAGGAGCATGTTTCTAGTTAAAGTTTCTAAATAACTTAATGAAAGGTATTAAGATCTGGATAGCATGATAAAAAATAAGTATGATTAGTAAAAAAATAATGCATGTCTCAGTATAACTTTGATAATTTTTTTTTTCTATTTGACGGGTATATTCCTATTTTGACGTATAGTATTATTGTATTATTATTTATATTTTATTTTAATGCTGGTCATGTTTTCAGACTCTTTATTTTAATTTTTTTCTATTCATTAATTAAACCATGAGTCACTTATTATCAATTTATCATCACAATACTTATTTTTTGTAAAAAAAGTTATTTAGTGTTTGTCATTTTAATTCTCATACAATAAATTAATAAATTTTAAGTAATGATATTCTTGGTTTAAATCAACTTGAACCATAGTATAAAAATATAGTTAAAAACATCCACTCAAATTAAAAATATGACATAAAAAGTAAATAATAAACTGAAAACAACAAATAAATCATTTCATAATATTTTCCTTTCAAATATTCTCATTCACGCCTGAAATTTCGATAAGCTTCTGGTTTTGATTAAAGGGAAAACCAGCAAGTAAACTATGGCCACAGAATTAACCAAAGTAAAAATGGGTGTGCTTTTAAACAGAATTCATTTCCTGCATTCATCCCTTTTCTCTTAATTGACTCTTCCAATTACACATTTGTTACCTGCCACAAATTTTTGAAACAAATTTATGCAAATGACATTAAAATCAAATTGTGTGAAAATATAAGCCTTATCCTCATTGATGGTTTCTGTACGAACATTTATTCAAATCAGGCCTTTCAGGGAAAACTTTACTACATGAGATACTAATATTGTGGATAACCCTCATCACTGAAATCCCTTTTAAGTCATATCTTTGCTCTAAATTCAACATTTTGAATTCTTATCTTCCAGGTTTTTGTGAAGTCTAAATAAAGCTGAATTCATATATTACTTGTTTGAAGAAAAGTGAAGGCATTAAGATTTGTTCAACATGTCCAACAACAACAAGGTGAAGGGTCTCCTAAAAGGCCTAAGATTCATTTCTCAGATATTCGGTACGTGCATGGCATTGGTCTTTTAATTGAAGTTAATTTCTAATTGTACTTTTAACATGCTAATTATTTTATCCATTACCATTCTCAAATATATATAAAAGTTGAAGAAAGATTATGGAGATTAATTAAAGGAATACTACTCTTATGTGCTATCTTTGCAGATAATGAAGACAAAGATTCAGAGATTCAGATTGGTCATCCCACAGATGTAAAGCATGTAGCACATATTGGATGGGATGGTCATGGTCCCTCTGAAAGTAATCCCTCCTGGGTAATTCTCTATTTTTCCCAAAAGAAATTAACTGTTAATGAATTAACACATTCAATTAACTACTCTTTGTATGAACGCAATATTGTAAAAATGGTTTTGTTACAGAGAAAAAAAAAATATTACAATGCATAAGCGTAATGTTATGAATACAAATCTTCATTTCTTAATTTCTCTTAGAATAATGGTCATCAAACCGGAATTATTAATTAATAATGTATGTGAATTTTGCATCTTTTTAAGAAGCCATTGGAGCATTACTTCACTTGTTTCAGATGAACGAGTTTAAATCTGTCCCAGGGAATTCATCTGCATCTCAAAATCAAAAAGGAGAAATTCATAGCAAAGAATCCAATAGTTCAATCCAAAGGGCCTCTGAAGGTACATAATATAATATGGCATTTCCATGTTCTGGGCTAACATATTTATCTTGTTTCATTTAGATGAAATGAGTGAATGACAGTAATCAAAGTTATAGATCAGCAAATGATAATAGCTAAACACTTCTCATACAAGTTGGTGTGGCCTTTTCATAATACAAATCTCTGAATTGAACCATGCATAAACAAAAAGAAAAATAACTCTCATCCTCATTATGGATGCTGATTCATAAAATGCTTGTTTTCTGGTTTGCATGTGTATATCGTACGTGAATAGAAAAAGTTAGATCCACATTTTAACAAAATAGTAATATATATATATATATATTGAATTCTAGTTGTTACAAAATGTTGGTAAGCAGATTCAATGGAAAGAGGTTCAAGATCTGGGAAAAGTGAAGGTGATGAGAGGAACTCATTCGACTTGGCTAAATCTAAACGACAATCAAATTCAGTGGGGACTATAAGAGAGTCTCAGGCGAAGGAAAAATCAGACAGACCAAGACGTCCAAAAAGGTCATCAAAGTCTTCACAGTCAAATGATTCATATCATGCATCCAAAGACACCGACGAAGACATTCACACGGGCGATTGTTCCCTCCAACGAGAAGACAGTGATTTGGCGCATAAAAAGTCACGTCCCAAGATGTCAAAAGATGGATCCAATGTTGGTGGCGGCTCGTCCAAAACAAGATCAAAACCAAATTCTAAGGACTCCCGATACAAAGGCCATGGTAGACGTAGCTCCAAATCAGCTAACAAACAAGAGTCTTTTGAAGAAGATGAACATTTTGAGAGAGAGTCTAGAGAAAGTACACTGAACAGTAACCTAAATTAGAGGAGTTTTGTTTTTGTACTAGGTTGCTTATTTAGTTGTTAAGGATTGAATTTAGAACCCTCTCCAAATTCTAATGTATCTTTTAGAACACTGCTTTGGGTGGTGATCTCTGTTTACCTCAGTTATTCATGATTTTTTATGTACAGATATTTTCACAAGCAATTTATGCAATTAATGTACTTAATTATTATATGAACGCGTGTCTTATAGGAAGAAATAGTGGATAAAATTGAAAAATAGAAATACATAAACTAAATGAGAATATAATCAATTTTAAGAACGTTTGACATGAAAGAAATATGATTGAAATAATGGAATGTAATTTTTTAAAATCAATTATTATTTTCTTTATGTTTTTTGACATCATAGACATGTCTTCATTCTCCATTCAATGTCAATTCAACAAATTGTTTTTAATTACATTTGGGTTCTGGAGAAACGAGAAATAAAAAAAAAAGTACTAAATATTTTAAAATGCCCATAACAGAATTTCTTTCTTGTTTAACCTATAACTTTTTTTTATCTCTCTTTGATCTCCATGTATATTTCTTCTTTATTTTCTCTAACTACCTCTTTACTTTTATTTTTTTCATTTTATTAATAAGAATTGAATATATGTGATAAAGTAATAATTTACACTATTCAACCAAACTGGATCTCTAAAGTCAAACTAAAAGTCATTTATTGGTGATATGGTAGAAATGTCTTCCATATATCAAACAAATGTTTGGTCAATTAATCACTTTCGCCTGGAGTGAACCCTAAACTAAATTTTGTACAAAATTAAATGTCAAATTTATTTTGGACAGGAAAAAAAAAAACTATTATCATTTGTTTAAAAAAAAATATGGTTAAAATGGTGGACCAAGACCAAGGCGGTTTCTATTAACTGAAATCTTAAAAGAAAAAAAGTGAAAGAGGGAAAAAATAACAAACAGAGAAAAAGTATATATATTAAAAACTTGAAAATTAGCATTAACAAATTACCAGGATCTTTCATCGGTGTGTTGTGCGTGTCTCTTCCGAATTCCGTTCCACTGTGACCGATCGCCATGAACATCTTCTCCAAGAAACCCACTGCCAAAGGTTCTTCTTCTTCTTCTTGTTCTGCCAAATTATCGCTTTCTCTCTCAGCTCGTCGTAGTTAAATTAGCGTCATGTTTTGGATGCTTTCGTTTCTGATTAGTTTTCACGTTTTGGTTTTGTTAAAAGCCCTTGTTTCTATTTCCTGCAGAGGCCCTTCGTGAGAGTAAACGAGAAATGGCGAACGCCACTAGAGGTGATGTGATGTGATGTTTCAGTCAACCTCAAACCCTTTCATCGATCAATTTACCTTGGTTATGATCATTTTTTGTCAGAATAAGTTCGAGGCGTGAAATTTAATAATATGTTTCCTTATTTCAGGTGTGGAGAAGGAAATTGGAGCACTACAATTGGAAGTATGTCATATTTGTAGTTACTTAACGAGTGAATGTGATTGTGATTATCCTTTTTTTTTCGAATTTCAATTTGTATTTTATATTTATATGGTATGAACTATGTGTTTGTGTTATCAGGAAAAGAAGCTTCTTGCTGAGATAAAGAGAACTGCTAAGACAGGAAATGAGGTATCATCTGCATTTCATGACAGTTGGAGGTTTTTTTGGCGTTTGTTTGCAGACATTGATCACTTGGTCAGAGTTTTTAAAAAATGAATGTCTTGTTTTCAGGGAGCTACTAAAATTCTAGCACGCCAGTTGGTCAGGCTTAGGCAACAAATTGCGAATCTTCAAGGTAGTAGAGCTCAGATGAGAGGCATAGCAACTCACACGCAGGTATGTTGTTTTTTGTGGTGTGTTTATTGTCTTCTTTTGCTACTTGTGTTTGAGTAGGTACATGATTTATTTGCCCTGTATTGGCTGTGTTTGTAATTTGATGCAGGCGATGCATGCCCATTCTTCTGTTGCTGTTGGCATGAAAGGCGCTACAAAGGCAATGGCAGCTATGAATAAGGTTGCACATTCAATCTTATACTTAAAATATGTACCTTGTCTGTACATAGTATACTTGTTTCTGGGCCCTAAGAGCTACATTTGATTAGGTTTATCTATGATCCATATATATGATGTGTATTGAATACTATTGCATCCAATATAGTGATACAATACACTACTTCTAAATTTTATACTACATGTAGGATGTGTACAAAAGTTTATGAAACTTAATATACAGTTGCTATTTTGCAAATCCACATTAATGACATACTTCTTCAATATTACTAAATAAAAGTGGTCAATCATTGACTTCATGAATATTTTTGCCTTATTGCCTACAAACAGTACTTCTATGACTTATGTTTGGCTGTATTAAAAGTTTTGAAGGCTTATATACTTCAAAAATACATATCGGTGAAGTATCTAAAAGTAATGGTATACTATATGTGTCCAATACAGATATGTGAATGTGAATGCATTTGGATGTTTATTCATGGATCCATCTGCAAGTTTTAGTTTGGTGCATAAAGTTTATTCATATTTAGGGTTTACTAGGGGGTTTGTCAGATTTTATTACGCAGAAGAGTCAAGGACATGACATTGTTCTTTTGCTAAATTTTGTAAAAGATATTACTTCCCTCCTTCTCCCCTCCTATCACATGCACACATGAGGGAAGGAAATGAGAATTAGAAGAAGATAAAATTGGATGGCGTGGATATATCCCACATTGAGTAGAAACTCAAAAGGAAAAATGCTGTATCTGGAAACAGCAATGATAACAGCACTTCTTCTAACTTCCTCTGATAAAAAATAAAACATTGAATCGAAGTCTTTAAACTCTGCTTCCATTTTATTCTTTTTCCCCTGTGCTAAATTAGAAGATTCATTGCAGCAAATGGCGCCAGCTAAGCAGGCTAAAATTATACAGGACTTCCAGAAACAATCAGCACAGATGGATATGACTGTAAGATGATGTTTTGGTTTACTAATTTTTGAAGTTAGAAAAAGCAGGAATCATTGTTTTGTTTCAACAACTTACGGACTCTAATGCTATATAATTATGAGCAGACTGAAATGATGTCAGATGCCATAGATGATGCCTTGGATAATGATGAAGCTGAAGAGGAAACTGACGAACTGACAAATCAGGTACTCTATTATCTTCTATTGCAACTTCAAAAAATAATATGCTGTAATGTTTGCAGGTTTTTTTTTTCAAATAATTAAAGACTTCTGTGATATTTGACATGGCGTTTATTCCACATAAAGTTGTTTACTAGGAGGAATAACAGATGTATTTTGGGTTACAATTCTTGAGGATTAGTCGGGTCTGCTAGAATCATTTGTCCTATTTTAGGTACTAACCACAGCAACACTAGGGCAATCAAAAATCAATAGAAAAAATCACCCAGCCTTATTTATCCCAGGGTGAAGTGAACTAGGTTGGTCAATTGACGCCATTACGCTACTCCTTCTCCTTGAGATAAATTGGTTAGTGTGTGTCAAGAGAAAGATCATGGTGTTTTTACTATCATTTTTCCTTCTCAAGATCTGAAACAACTTCTAGAATTTTGAACTATTTAATTATGATTTCGTGTTGCATGGTTTAAGGTCTTATTGTTTGGGGATGACATTTCTTTTCCAAATCACAAAAGAAATTGTTGACAATTTCACTTCAACTCTTTCTTTACAGGTGCTGGATGAAATTGGTGTGTATGTTGCCTCACAGGTAGGAATATGCTGTTCTTAATCTTTGCACACTCCTTTCATCTGTCATAATGTTTTTACTTTACCTAATGTGATTCATATTTGAACTCTGGCAGTTATCAGCCGCTCCCAAAGGGAGAGTTAAAACAAAGAATACGGAAGATGTTAGCAGGTATCTTCTGTCTAGCTGTTCATTTTTTTTTTTAAGAATTTAACTTGGACCATTGTGTCTATTTTGCATGAATAAATAAAAAATTGTCATTTTATTTTTTTTATTGAAGTTTATTTGACCTTGTAAATTTGATGTCCCTGCAGCTCGGGCATTGACGAACTTGAGAAGCGTTTGGCAGCTCTTAGAAACCCATAATTTTTTGCCTGGGATTGTGATAGTTTTAAGCAAGAATTCATGTTTTATTGGAATTTTACAAGTTCAGTGTGTACATACATCCTTGACATTGTCATGTGTGAATGATGATATATCAAAGCTGTAGTTGGGGACATAAAGAATAATAGCCTTTAGTTTGATGCTATTTTTATGTAAATTGCCACGTTGATTAATGTTGTGCTGGCCGAAAAAAGCTTTAAGCTTTTGGATCATGGATGCTGGTGCTTGTTTCGAATGCAAGCAAGGGAAAATGATAATATAGATTGAAGATGTGTAGATTCATTGATTCTATGTAGGCCTTGCATTTTCGAGAGTTGATTCCCAAAGCTTTAACGTGAATAAATTAACAAAAATTTGAAATATCCATTTGTGACAAAATGCAAGCATTCTCTAGTGTCTTAGTTTAAACCTGCTGTCATAGACAATGCTTTATACGTTAAGATATAACGAGGGGTTAATTAACTTGAAAAGTGTTAATGGGTTAAAAAAACTGAAAGTTAAGTTGAATTAACGCTACTTCTTTTATTCGTAATAGGAGATTGTAAAATTCTTGTAAAGATATATTTGACGTTTCATTTTAATATCAATTTCGGTTGATACTTGTAGCCGGTGAATCGCATCACTTAATTAAAGTGATTGAAGTTTGATTTCTGACATTTGGGAATATATAAAATTTATGTTGTTTGATGTGTATCAAACTTTCAAAGTAGAATAGTCCACGTGGTTGACTATTTGAATTAAAACAATGCTTTTTAATTGTTTTGTTTTGATGGTTTAGTTCTTAAAAATTGACTTATATATAATTGCTTAAATGAAATTGAATTATAACTAGTGGAATTAGAAAATATATTTTAAAATAAGATGTTAGTCTAGAATAATTTAAATAATTCAAGTAGTTTAAACAATTTAAAAAGTAATTTAAAGTAGATCAATTTGATTCAATTTACTCATAATATAATTTAATTTTAATTCATTTAAGTTATTACGTAATTTAGCTTTGTGAAACCATTTTTAGAGTTGAAATCCATTTTATAATAATTCAATTTAATTTATGCATTTTGTTCATTCTTGTTTCTTAGTAATGAACCAAAACGAATCAGATATTATTAATCTTTATCAACACATAAAAGGATAAATCTAAAACAATTATCCAAAAGAAAAAAAAACTTCATATACGTCCATTTATTTAAAAAGTTAATACATTTACTTTTAAATCACTAAACATAATCAGACTACATCCAACTTAATAACAACCATGTATCTACACTGCTAGGTGTCTTTTTCAGTACAAAATACAAGAATTCACGTTTTAACACCTAACCAACAGGAACTTAGCTTAATAAAAATTAGTACTAAAGAATTTTACAATCAATATTGAACAATATTAAGAGAAAGCAAAGAAATATATATATATACACCGCCACCCACACAGAGAAGAGGGAGCCAAACTAAATAAAAAATATACAACCATTAATGAAATACTGTATCTGTCCATGTTTGTCCTCAAAATAATCTGTTGATCAAAATTCTATTTGGTAATTATTGCTGCATGAATATAATGATACTTACCTCTAAAAGGAAAATTAATGAAATACCATAAAACATATTTATCCAACGAGACACTTTTATAGAAAAACAAAATTAAATTTAATTCGTACAATTATACTTTGATGATCAAAACTTAAATGCTTATCATGCAACATGATGACTTGTATATTGAAATCTTGACCGTCCATGATAATATTTAAGAACCATTATTTTTTCTTGTTCTCACATAAGATAATCTCGTTAGATATATCTACTAAAACAAATTTATTTTTTGAGAAAATCATACCAACTAACCAAACACCAGAAATGTTAAAACTGACACCACCATACGTAGTTTATATATATAGCTGCAGGGTAAATGAAGAATGAAAGATCTCAAACAGCTGTAAATGGTTGAGATCAATTTCTAACTTCAACAATTCCACTCTCATAGCAAGGGAAACATAGAGGCAGAGTTGAGTCTCATTGCAAAAAAGACAATAACAAATGTATCATAAACTACCGCTCTACTTTCATCTATTTTGTTTTATAGAAAAGAAAACAAGTTTTTGTAGTAAACAAGAGAGGACCCTGGTTGAGTTCTCAGGAGCATGTTTTAGGAACATGATACAACATCTGAGAAATCTTCTTCAGAAGGCACTATCTAGGAGGGGGCAGAAAATAGTCCACCTTGGTCAACAGAATGGTAACAGCAAATGAAGTTGCTTATAACCTCATGGCTCATGGCAACTCAATAATATTCGTGAACATGATTCCATAAAGCTTGAGATCAATAGTTCTGGGATAAACAGGTGCATTAGAATTTTGAAAATGTCTTTGCAACAAATGGAACTAAAATATACTTGTTACTTCCTGATAGAGAGGAGCTCAAAACTCCGGAGAGGATCATCGCGGTTGCCTCTGGCAGATCCAGACCGCGTATATGTCGGTTGTTTGCTCTCGTACATAGGTTGAATGCTTCGATGTGCCGTAGATGGTCGGCTCACACTTGAGGTGAGTCGGCCAGTACGACTGTCAGTGTGATCTCCGGAGGAACTTGGCCTGGTTGATGATGAGATTACGGCTCTTCTTGAACTGCTGCCGTATCGAGATGAATTTCGTCCCTTCTCTTGATCATGATACTTCAAAGACGAGGTTAACATGTCAATAGAAATACAAAGATATATATAGGTTTTAGGCATAATTAAAATGGCAAAAGCAAAAGAAGAACAAAGGATCTTTGCTTAGATGATGATGGCCAAATTAAAGGTCCGAAGATAACAAACTAATTCATTGTTTAACTGAAAACTTTCACCATTGTTTCATGGGAGTACTCCACAACTATAAAATCAAATATAAAAAATGATCGCATGCAACATATTTACAAAACTCTCATGTTTTGGAAACAACAGTGGAATCTTCATGTGAGGAATAATGGGACCTAATTGTTAAAAAACAAAACTTACCACATCCTTGTGCACTGCTCCTTCCTCAAAACCCCTATGTTTGGAGTGATCACCATGAGGACTAGAACTTGTGGGATTCCTCCGAGAGAAAGCTTCAACAGCACCAGAGAATTTTTCACGAATCTCTTTCCCAACTGAAATGAATACGTGATTCGAATGACCATGGAATATAAAAAAATAAATTCGAGAAAGGTACAGTAGTTCAACCACAATTGACATGTACAATGAAAAGGATAGATATGGCTTAATGATTTCAGACTATCTATCTTCTGAAATTCGAAAGATGGAGGTCATAGAATATATTAAATTTCTGATCACCAGGGGTCAGATTTGTTGAGTTAGAAGGATAACAAATTTCATCATCTTATTTGGCTGAAAGAGATTGGACCTGATATCTTTTCTGGCTTTTGCACAGATGGTCCTGCATGCATAGCTGCCTTGCCACTTTCATGCTGTCATCAAAACAATTATAGTAAGTGACCTCAAGCAGAAAGGAAAAACCAAGCAAGCATGATATAAAAGTACTAACCCGCCCTCTAGAGCTGCCACCAATCTGGGGATACTTCAATATAGTCCAATCAAAAACATAGTCAAATTGATAGCCTGCAATACGAATGTCCAGATCAATTTGCATCCATTTAACATACTAGGTTTTCATCAAAATATACAGAATGCTAATTTACAAATTATCCGTGCATCATACCTTCTCGAATAAATAAATCTCGAAAAAGCCTCTTTAAATATGAATAATCAGGCTTGTCCTCAAACCGCAGCGATCGGCAGTAGTGAAAATATGATACAAACTCTGAGGGATACGATTTGCAAAGCACCTATTATACAGGCACAAAATTAACAATAAGACAGGACCAACAAAATTGTGAGCTATAATAGAAGAGGAAAGAAAGGTAAAATACGAAATAGGCAAGTTTTGCCAATTGCTGAATGCAAAGCATATACAACTTAAGACTTAAAATGTGAAAATTAACCTGAGGATTTAGTTAATAACATCATTCAATATTTGTAGATAACTAAATCTAGTTTAATGCACAGGAGAAACATGCAGTTCATTTCGCTCATAAGTATTCACATTAGAAGTCAAACTATTATGGGAGTGGCTCTCAGGTCTAGCTTATCTTCTAAACC
>Ga0099825_1000788_pt1 | contig 36830 bp, 32 predicted proteins | sample SiratroredBW_FD_76838 | JGI IMG/M metagenome (GOLD analysis project Ga0099825, IMG submission 76838) | Root nodule microbial communities of legume samples collected from California, USA - Siratro red BW | ecosystem: Host-associated > Plants > Roots > Nodule | place: USA: California | collected...
AATATAATATATATATATATATATATATATATATATATATATATATATATATATATATTATGTAATTTTGAAAAAAAAAACTCTATTATATATTATTATAGTTAAAGATAATCTTAAAAAATTGTACATGAAAAGAATGAATCTTCATTATATATTGTTGTTTATTTAACACATAATAAAATTTATTTAATTTTATAAATTTATAAGTTATGACAAAGAATAAAAACATTTTAAGAAATAAGTATAATCACTTAATTCAGTTTTATTAATATTGGGATATAATTTGGATGAAATTTTTATAAATATTTTTATGAGAGAATAATAAGAAAAAAATGAAGCGGAGTTTTCCATAAACTAAAATTAGTTTACGAAGATTCGTTATCTTTTATTGTTTTTTCAAATGCATGGACAAACACAGTTAGATTATAAAGAATAATTAAAAAGGAAGCTTCTTTCTTGATTCAACTGAGAAAGGTGAGAGGAAACTAAGAATAATTTATCATATGTCATATATATATTAATGAAAAGAAAAGAATGGACGGTGATTTTGATACAAAAGTCTTTGATTGAAAATGACATTAATTTTATAAAGTTTTGAAATAGGAGATTAAGCTTTCGAAGCATAGTGATGGTACTATTGCTACCAAACATTTGTTGGATTCCTTGAAAGAATCTGCCAAACATTTTGGAAACAAAATTGGGTATATAAAAAACAAAACAGACTTCGAATGTTCTTAAGTTAATTTACTTAATTCATATATTAAATCGTTTGACATTTTTTTTTTTTTTATTACAAAGCACGAGTAGATATAACCTTGTTGAAGTAAAATTTTTACATTTTTCGATAGTTTGAGATTTGTAAATTATGTTTTTTTATATATATTTGGTTTACATTTTAGGAAATAAGCTTCCTGAAAAATTATGTTTACCGAAAATTTTTAATCAAAGTTTCTTACAAAAAACATGGCATATAGAAGTGGTTAACTTTACCAAATTGAAAGTTTTTTTAATAAACAAAAACTATATTATTGTATCATTTAACAATGTCTTACTAAATATAATGTATTACTCTTTTATTTGTAAGAAAAAATTATATAAATATTTTACCTTCAACAATATTTTCAAGATACAATATAAAATTTATCACAACGTAAAAAAATAAAAAAAAAAGTAAAATATGGTGAAAAAAGGAAATAGAGAAGAAATTAATCAATAATGAAAAGAGATTATTACATAAACAATGTTGCAGGTAGCATCAATTATCCAATAGAGGTTAAGTAGGTCAACTAACAATGAATCGTTGCGTTTAAACTATTAGGTTCTTAAGTAGAAAGAATTTTATTTTGACTATTAATTATAGTTTTTAGTTTAATGATAAGTGTTTAATCCAAAAATTAGTATTAGAGTCAATTTCATGAGCTTCACTTCCAGAGACATAATTGTTAAGGGAGAGATAATTGCAAATGGTATCATTTATCCCATGGATAAAAGATATGTGACGAATTCTTTCCGTTGATTCATGGAACTTGTTTTTGAGTGCGTTGCGTGTATTAGCTTGGACGCGTGAGTTTGTGCCTTCTATGATTAAACTCACCAAAACACATACAACAAATATACAATAGAAACTATGAGATGTTTTTGTACAGAAAAAATACACATTCATTCATTATATCAGTTTCAAAAAATATTAAAAAAATAATTTGATATAATACATTAACAATAAGATAATAATTAAATAATCAAAAGTTTATAAATCCTCTTTGTCTAATCTTAATTATCTCTACCATCTTCATCACCTCCATCATCTTTAAAAAAGATAAAACCAGAGAAATGCAACAAATACGCAACAAAACGCCACCTGCAACGCGACAATAAAGACGATGGTGAGACAACTGCGGCAGTGGCTGCGAGACGAGGAGAAGACACAACACCAAAAGACGACAGTGCGAAAACTGCGACAGCGGCTGTGAGACGAGGACAAGAGAAACAAACCAAGACAACATGACAAGTCAGATATATGAACCTAGACGACAACACAAACCTAGACGTTGACGCACAGGAACACACCGACGACGGCGATGAACCCAGACGAAGACACAAGAACTATAACTTGAACACAACCCTAATTCCTAGATCGCACTAAGTGAAACAACCCGGGTATGGGTCGTTTTGGGCTTTTCTAACTACTCGTTCACTCGGTTGCAGACTCACGAGTTTGGTCGAGTTCACCAAGTTTGCTTTTGAGTCTACCAAGTTTGCTCGAAAAACGAATTTTTTGTCAAGTTAACTCGATCAAGGAAACTGGAAACATAAACTCATGTGAGTTTACAAGTCAACTCGCGAGTTTGATAACCATGGCAAACACCGTTAACATTTTTTAGAAAAAGCTTTCTTTTTCTCTCTCTTACCTTTTAATTATGCCCTGTGCTAGATGTATTAGACGCATGTCTGGAGGATGAAAATAGAAGATTTAGGGCTTTAAAGCTTTCAAAAAACTTTTAAAAAATCATGCCTATCACTTTCAACATTTTCTTCTACATTTTTAATCTTTTTGTTATTTGACCTTTTATTTTGTTCTAGGTTTGATATCTTCTCATTTGTTGCCACGTGATGTATTTTTAAGTTTTCATTCTTAGAAGCCAATGCTTTGAATTTTTGTTTTAGTTTTAAATATTGTTCATAGATCGAGTTGCAACTTTTGAAAAGATCCTCATAAGAGGATCATTCTTATCATCTCCATTAAACAATGAAAATGATAAGTCTGAAGCATTATTAAAACTAGTGTTAAGTTTTTAAATTACTTTTTGTTCTGCATTTTCCTTTAGGCAGAGGTTGACATTGTCAACATCTACCCTAAGTATGATGTTAAATCTAAGTCTTCCAATGTGACCCTCAGACTCTTGTTCTTAAACCTCATGTGGTCAGTTTTTCTTCACTTATAACATATCATCTGTTACATGTCTTCATCCTTTTTCTTGTAGAAGTAGTTTTTCTTTTTGTAACGAAAACTTTTGTTTCATTATCCCTTTCATTTAAGCATCTTCTTAAACTTTCAAGACATAAGTGAGATTTCCTCGTTGATTAAGTTTTAGAATCAATCTCAAACATATTTGCTTCTTATAAAGCTTTGAGAGCTCTAGTCTCCTTACTTTTGACCTACAGTTGCTTTGATATAGCCTGAACCCCTTTTCCCACTAATTTTTAAGTCTCTTTTTGGTCTCTATCTTGTAGGTATACTTTATGTACCCTAAGAATTCCAAAACCCTTGTCCCAGGTGAGGTTTAAGGTCACAGGCCTCTACAATGACTATTGTCTTGGGCTCTCATACGTTTGACATGTTCTCCAATAACTTCAGGTTTATTATGTCTTGGAGAAACTTTGTCCCAAGGCTTTGAGTCCATTCAGAAGGATCTACATCCTTCCAAACACATCATCAATCGTTTCACCATCCTTCAAGGTGAATGATTTATATTAGTGTGTGAGCATAACAACCTTCCTTAGTTGCACATCTTTGTTATTGAGGGCGACCAAGATATCCTTAGTTGTTTTCAACTGTTCACCCTTTTATATTCATTCTTGGATAATGCAAAGACCAATGTGTACCTTGCTTTTATATTCAACTGCATGGAGTCAAACTCCTTTTGGTCCTAGTGTTTTTCAGAAGTATTGATAATGATATATCCTTTGGTGATGATTTGCCACAACTAAAATGTGCGAACTTCATATACATCTTCATACAATCTTTTTAATAAGGAAAGTCCTCTCTGAGAAAGGTTAGAGGACTTGTAGGGATGCTCTATTAGCAATCAACTATCATTTTATGTGTGTTGGATCTTTACCTCTAGACATTGTTATGCACAATTCTTTAGAATCTAAGTTCTGATACCAACTATGAAAAATAGGTCAAATACACAAGAAAGCTAAATTGTGTAATTTGTATTAAAACATTTTGTAGTTTTTACAAAGTTGTGTCTGATGATGTACACACAAACACAAGTTTTTAACGTGATAGACAATTTGTCAAAATCTTGTCTAAAAATTAGTTTTCAAAATTTCTCATTGCTTTGTTAAGACAAATTTAACAACATTCAATTTAATTGAGCTTGAGGAAAAGAAATATTTACGTTGGATATAAGTTATCAGTCCTAGGTTAGATAGCTTTCACCAAAACTAGAGTAAAGCAGAAGATCGCACACTGTAGATAGCCTTTTTAGGATTGACATAATGCATGTCGGGATGCTTGTTGGCACAAAACAACTTTGGCACGTCTTGCTAGCATAGAACAACTTTAGCACGTCATTCAAGAGATCTTTGTTGTAGACATGAAATTTACAAAACATTACTTGTAATCCAAGATAAGCTTATAAAGAATTTTGTGAAGTATAATGTTAGCTTAAGATTGTGTGGGTATCGTTTGACTAAGACTTCACTTATTAGACAAAGCAAGAGACCACACTCTTGTTCTCAAGAAATTTTGATATTGTCAAAGCGTTGCACAATCCTCTAGATAGAATGAAGAAGCACATCTCTCTACTAGCATGAAATAAGCATTTATCAATTTAACAAGTGTATCATGAAATACCTAAAACTTATTGGACAAAGTATACTCATTATTTGTTCAACCAAAGCTTATTAGACCAAGTGTACTTGCTTGTATTTGTTCAAGCAAAAACTTATCAAACAAATAGCATGTACATTACTCTTGCGTCTATTAGATGAAGCACACAACAAACAATGTTTGAGTCTATTTAGCTACACAATTCGCATTTGTTGGGCTAAATTGAACACTTATGTTTGACCTGATTTGATGCTCATAAGGAATTATGTTTTAATACTTTGTTGTTTAAGTACAAAATCAAAATACAAAGGTTTTTGTTGAACTTGGATCTAACACTTGCGATTAACTCTTCATGGTAGAATGTTGGATTAGCAACAACAATCTACACATGGACTACTACTCAGGATGAAAATAGTAAGGTGCAATTTGAAGCTTTAGTGAACTTTATAACTGATGTTGTAAAATCTCTTTTTTAGAATGTTTTTTCATATGTTCAACGTCAAGGTATTATTGCATACTAATCCTTCTACGACTTTGGATTATAGTAGCTAATCCTAAGATGTGTTTAAACACATTAATGTTAATGAATAATATAAATCATATTAATGTTAACTTTGATAATGAAGAATTCACTAACAATGTGAATACGAATATTAACTTAAATCTTTTGAGTGAAAATATGGTCTCTTCACATACTTTAAATATTTATACTTTTCCTTTTCACATACTTTAAATGTTTAAAATTTTCCTTAAGTTAATTTGGATAGGGTTGTTCTTAATAATGATGTCTTGAAAAAACGATGATTTGGATTTTGAATCTAATCACACCTTTCAAGAAATGGTCCCAATTTTATTTTATTTTTTAAAAAAGAGAGAGACATGTCAATAAAAAAGAGTTCACACATTTCATTTTTATTTTAATTCTTTTATTTTTTTTATTACATATTTTATATTTCATTTATTTTCCAAGACAAAATTAAGGGGTTCACAAAAATCCACGTCGATTAAAATTAATTTGTAAAAATGATCTAAAATAAGATTTAAAATATTGAAATATAGACTAAACACAATTTGTCCGTTCTTTAAATCATAATAAACGATTAATCTCTTTCAAATAGAAATTTATAAATAAAATATACAAATGAAATTTTAGGTGACTAAGCCTTTGAAGCATGGGTTACTTTTGTTGGTTATGCATTAAACAATTAATCATTATTTCTTTGACCTCACATGCTAAGCTCATAGGTATTACTTCTAATATGTTTTCTTAATGCAAACTCTCAACTTGGTCATTAAATATTATCACCCACATCTTAGTCTTCTATGATATTTTTTCATCAATTTCTAAAATTAATATATTTCTACATATGTTTAACGATTTTGGTTATCATCAAATAAGAGTACAAATATCTAAAATATCACACGCTAGTAAAAAGATATTTAAATTGTATTAAAAAATATGAAAAAAATACAATTACATTACTATTATTATTTTTGTAAGAAATATTTTAATGCATAAAAAATTAGAAAAAATTATCACAAGAATTTTCTTATTGTGCATACAATTCAAAATGAAATTATATTAAACTTGATTGATCATTAGTTATTGATAGTCTTTTATTTAATTTTTATTGTAACTATTCCTTTTATTGTTAACCATTTTATTATTAGTTAGAAAATTAAAAGAATCTACATTATATGGTTATTTCATGTTGAGTCGTCGTGAATAACTAATAAAAAAAATCATAAATTATTTATGAAAATTACATATAGCTAAAAATTTGTATGTAAAGTTTATATTATATACGAAATTTTACATATAGATTTGTATCCATATGCAAAATCAACATTACATATGAAATTATATAGGGATTCACATCAATGTGTAAAATCAATATTACATACGAATTTTTACATATGAATTTATTATCATTAATATTGTGAATAATATTCATATAATATTACTATTAATATTAGTCATATTATTATTATTATTAATATTAATATTATTATTATTATTATTATTATTGTTGTTGTTAATATTATTATTAGTATTATTAATATTGTTAATATTATTATTATAAATATTATTAATAATATTATTACTATTATTAATATTTTTAATAAAATTGTTATTATTATTATTAGTATTATTAAGATTATAATATTATTATTATTATCATGAATATTATTAACAATATTATTAACAATATTAATATTATTATTATGAATATTATTCATAACATTATTAATATTATTAATACTTTTAATAAAACTTTTATTATTATTATTATTTTTATTAATATAATATTATTATTATCATGAATGGTATTAATAATATTACTCATATTATTTTGATTATTATTAATATTAATGTTGATATTTTTATTATTATTATTACTATTATTAATATTATCATTAATCTTAATAATGTCAAAATTAATATTATTATTATTAATTATAAAAATTATAATCACAATAAAAATAATAAAAATAGTCATAATAAGAATGTTAATAATGATATTTTAATACAAAAGTTAATTTGATTCGATGGTAAGTTGAATTCTTTGTATACATGTGGAACTTGGGTTTAAATCTTATTTACAAAAAGTTGGATAAAAAGAAATGTAAGAAAATTAAAAAAAAAAGAATTACAAATAAATTTGTTTAGGGAAGAAAGAACTCAACACTATTAAAAGAGTAAATAAGTCGAATTATTTGTAAATTATTAGGATTTATTTCGTCAATTACTTGTTCAATTCGTTTATTTAACTAATTAAATAAATCCAAGTTTAAGATTAGGTTTAATTATTTAAACAAACCAAATCTAAACATAAAATTAAGAACATATTATATTAAATGCTACCTATATATTATATTTAAAAATTATATAATTTTTAGTAACATTGATTAAAATAATTGCAAACACTTAATATTATTAAACCAAACGGTTAGAATTTATTTTAATAATGTTGTATTAAAATGAGTATATACATATTCACCTACCCTTATTCTTGTCTTTATCTCCACCCTCATATCTATTTTTATTTTAAATAGCTAAAATACTTAAAGTGTATATATAACCGAAAAAAATTAGATTCACTCTTTTCTTTTCCTTGATTTTGTAACTCTTTTTTTCTTCTTTCACTATAAAGTTTTATTATCCTCTCTCTACTATTTAACTTGTTTAAAATTTATAAAGTTCAATTTGATCTCAAAGGTATTTTTCCTCTTATCATAATCTTGATTACACATTTTTTTTTTCACCTTCAAATGTTGTATTGCATCTTAGAAAACACAAACCTTAGTTTCATTGAATCAAATAGATTTTACATATTCGATTATTTATACTCTTTTTAATATTGTTATTTACAATTTATCTTTTTAGATAATAATGTTTGACTCTCAAATTCAAGTGTTCAATTATGTAAATCCTTAGTTCATTGGACAACAAGAAAAAATTATCTTCTCTGTTCTCCTTGATCCTTAGTTTTGTTTCATCTAACAAAATTTTTGTTTAACTTAAAAAAATAAATTCCTTCTCTCTCACTAGTTTGACTTGTTCGATATCCATCAAGTTTACTCAAATCTTCAAGGTATTTCTCCCTCTTACCACAATCCTGATTACACATTTTTTTTCCTTTGTATGATTTTGTTCAAATGATGTATTACATTTCAGGATATGCAATCCTTAATTTCATTGCATTAACACATTTGATCTATTTTACTCTTGTCTATAATTATTTGAATTTTATCCAATTTTTATTTGACACTCCGATTTAATATTTATATAATTATAATTTTCTTCTTGATATTTGACATTTGAAGAAAAGAAAAAATGTATGTTTTTGAAATTGAATCATTGATAATATTGTTTAATTTACTTTGATTTCTACTTTAATGTGTATTACTCGAAATTGAATCTTTGTATGACCGTGTGCATCATCTTGTATTTTAAATAATGACAATAAATAAATAAATATAAATCTTTGAAAAAATATTCATTTAAGCATGTGTATGATTGTACGCATCATCTTCAACTTAATGTCGTTTTTTAGTAAAAATTTATAAAAAAAGAACCATTTTCTCCAATAAACATATGCAAACAATCAACAATACTAATGTATAGTTTATACTATCTCTTTTTACTATATAATTTGTAAGAGTATTAAGTATAGTCACTCGCACTATCATATACTCTAAATAGCGTGAATTGTAAAAATATAAAATCAAAACATATAGAAGTTTCAAAATTAAAAATATTAACAAAACAACAAACATCTTTTATCTTTTAGAACTATGTAATCCTTAATTTTTCATTGCGAATGAAAATATATGGGAGTAAGGCCAACCCTTGTCAGACCTAAATAAAAATTTCAAAAATATTTCTTCATTTTCCAGATGTGTTTTTCATTTCTTTTTTTGGGGAAATAAAATTAAAAAAAAAATATCTGTTTGCATATTTAATTAAAGTATCATCTTAGGATGAACATTGTAAAGTACTAACACCTTCCCCATACATAACTGACTCTCGGATCCTAAATCTGATTTCATAGTCTTGTTTCTTTTAAATGTTTTTTCGTAGTTTTCTTCAATAAACTATGCTGACGACTCCCTCTATTATTTTCTTAAATCCTGTCATCACCCCTGTTACCATATAGATTACCTAAATATGAAGGTGACATCGTCATCATGCGTTGAGTTTTATTCAAGGGTGTGTTGTTTGAACATATTTTACATGTTTGAGTTTGAGATGAATATTCATTGAGATGAGATTTGTATAATTTGAATGAATGAAATTTGTTGTTATCAAATTTTTGTTAGAATACTGCATCTGGGACTAATTGGTTCAAGTTGTTATCATTTTGAAGCAAAATATTCAAAGTTAGTTATAAGAATGTTATTTGAACTTGATGTGAATGGAAAAATATATTGAGTTTGAATAATTAACGTTGAATTGAAATGAGTGAATAATGATTTTTTCACAAATTATGGATAGATCATTTTGAATTATTTAAAAGTTATATTTTCTTTATAGTAGTTTAAGATTAAAACCTTTGAAAATAAATTTCCTTTTACAGCATGAAGTTGAAAATAGAGCTAAACTCAAGCTTTGCTTTTGATCTATTTTTACTCAAACGAAAAGTTGCAACTTGACCTATGCTCCTGACTAGATTTTTGCTCAAATGAAGAAATTTTTGCTCAAGTGAGGCAATTTTCACTCAAACTATTTTTTTTTTCTTTTCTTTTCTTTTTTTTGTCTCCTTAAAGGATTAAATATAATTTTATTATAAATGTAAAACAAATATTAATAATTGTATTTAATTTATTTGTGATTTTATGTAAATGATGTTGTATGAAAATGGTTGTTGAGAATAATAAGAATTGTATGCAATTGTGTGAAAAATAGGGAAGTCACAAAAAAGTATGATTGATTTATGATTTAACAAACTTTTAAAACATTTTTCTCAAATATTATTTAATTGATATTACAAACAAGACGATTCGATTTGTGAAACAATCAAACTAAATATCTTTCATCTGATGTGTCATGGCAGATACACTTTGATAATTTCTCTGAATCATTTGTCTAAATTTTTCTTGTTTATTTTGGTTAAAAATCAAACCATGATTCTTTCATCTAACAAACAACACTTGATGAATATTTCGTCAGACACTTTTTGACATGTTTCATTTGATGAAATTCAATTTTTTTTCTTAGAGACAACTTAAAGAGAAAAATAAGATGAATTGGGTTTTATGTTTAATGTGTTTTTCTTTTGGCTTTTTAGTTTAGAAAGGTTGCATCAGACGTACATTTTTATACGTTAACTAAATCACTTAATTAACATATTTTAATGTTAGCTTTGTCAATTGAATAACATCTAACCAACATTTAGAGATGAAAAATTTTTACTTATATTTAGAAAAAAATAGTTGAACATTTCAATAACTATTCACATATCAACTCTACTTCTATGGTTTGTGTATATGATAATAATATATAATGTAAAGGAGATAAGAAGGAAATAATACCTACTTAACATTTTATATTGGTTCGTTTGTCTCATAGACTACATCCAGTTCTTAGCCAACAAGTTAAGTTCAACTAGATAGACTAATGTTGCAAAGTATACCTCGTGTATTTTATTTTTTGCCTCATAGTAACTCCTGCTAACCCCTTAAGTCTTCTTAATACAAGTCACTCCTGGCTTAACCAAGTATTTTTTTAGGTTTGTAGCCACTCCTAGCTAAAACCTTAAGTATTCTTTCCTCAAGCCAGTCCTAGTTGATACTAAGTATTCTTTGTTGAATCTACTCCTGGCTGATCCTGAGTATTCTCTACACCCACCTACTCTTTCCTAATATTCCTTTCGATCTAAATCACTCCTAGTTGACCCCATCAAGGAGTATTCATTACTCAAACCACTCCAGATTGAATAGAGTATTCTTTACCAAACAACCACTCTTGGATAAGATATGAAGGTTTCATATTTGAAAGATCTACTAATTATTGGGTTTGATGACTATGAAGGATTACGTCTGACAACGAATACAATGTTTATGCTTTCTCTCTAGTTCAGATCATCTTACTCTCTAGGGAGGGTGGAGTCTTTTTGACACATATAATGGTTGGGTTCACTCTCCTAGGTAGTTGGATAAACACTCTAATGTCTTCTATAAAGAGCCTTTGGATCCTAATACTTTAAACTTATTTAAGCTTGAGGAAACTTGTATGAAGCTATGACGTGTGCTCTATTATCTAAACAAAATTTTGGTATATTGCGACCTCTACTATATTGACTTAAAGTAGTGCTCTTCATTTTAGCATCTTTTTTGCATCATATATCCTCTCCCCTATATGTTCTTCTGTTGGATGAAATCCTTTATAATCTCTTTGAAGAAGGCAGTTGTTAGGTAATTATTTATAGTCGTTGAGCATGTTTACCTTTTATGCATGTTCATTATGCATCTGACAAGCTTTAACATGATTATTGCATTTAATGGAACCTCAACCATTGCCCCTTCTTGATAATTGACAACACTTATCTCCTTAAGTGGAATACCCTTTTGCACCAATTTGTGATTGGTGTGCATCCCTTACAAGGCAAATAACTAGGTCAAAGTTGAAAATCTCTATGTTAGGAGGTTGATGAAGAAAGCAACTTTATCTTGTGTCTCAAAAGATATTTGACATCTGATTTTGAACGAATCCCTTTGGTAGATGAACATTTCCCGCAAACATAGAGTAAGCACATGGATATTTCTTCTAAGTATGAGGTTTGTGTAATCTGTGTTTGATGGTTGGTGTGAGTTTTATTTATTATTAGGTGTGTCTTTCTTGGACTTTGAGAAAATAATGCATAGTTTGTATCGCTATTAGATGAAACACTTACATCTTACATGTTATTTTATACTAATTATTTTGAAGCATTAATTAAAACCTTGGGGTGTTGGACTTTTTGCCTTAACAATCTCTTCCTTTTTATAATGATTAAAACACTTTGTTAAAACATGAATCTATTCAAAACTTTCAACAGATCAAGTTTTCACAAATAGTTTCTACTCCATACAAATTTTTACATATTATATGTTAAATTGCAAGTTTGATATCAAACTATTGAGTCCAATACTGTTTTATCATTAGTCAAATTATATCACGAAGATATGATCTTTTGTCAATAAGTTTATAGAATCGGTAAAAATCAAGATATAGAGTTCTAAAAACAATCCAAAGCTCATTCTAAAAATCAAACTTTATGTCTCAGTCTAGTACAAAGTAAATGTAAGCAAAAAACAATAAATGCAAACACTCTCTGATCTCTTCTCTTTAGCTTGCTCTCCTTGAGCTTAAGCTCTTAGTGATCTTCATGATGCTCCCCCTCAAAATATGATTCCCTTGAAGATATTTCCCTATAGACTCTACTTCCATGCTCAATTTTCATCTTTACTTTTTTCTTCCCCCTTTTAAGAAACATCAAAAGGGGTGGACCAATTATTGAATTAACCACCTCCATATCTTCAACGTCTAATGATAACATCATTGGAGTAGACGAGGTTGCTCCCAACAAAGTCTTTGGTCCAAGTCCAAGCAAGAATGGAGTCATAGCTCTCCACTTGACAATGTCTTTAGTGGCTTGAGCCACTAGTGCAAATTATATATGTCACTTCACTGGTTGTTTCCAAGGTGACTTTTAGATGCAAGTTCCGAGGAAAACTGAAGCTTGTTGTGTCAGCTCAAGATAGAAAATAATTGAGCATGTGACTTCTCATTTAGCAAAAGTCTAGATGTATGCACAAATGATGCATAAAATCATTACATGCATCTAAGATCATGAGAAGACTAATTTTCTTCTTTCTTTTCATGCATGATTTCCATCTCCATGTCGGTTGGTTTGATAGAGGGATCTCTCACAGTTTACAAGGAGTAACATCTTTTTCATCAGCTTCTACCTATTTTTTTCCCTTATACATGGAAAAGGCTATGCACATAAGCTATTTGTCAATAATAATAAAGAATTTTGTTTTCCGAGTTATGCATGCATGAAAGGACAATCCCATAAATGAACAATCTATTTGAGGCTTGATAAATGTAGGTTTGAAGGGGTACTATTTCATATATCTTGTTCATGAACAAACACCTTGAGCATCATCTAGAGCTCAAAAAGGTCAACTTGATCCTTCCATTTTTTATATTGTTCACTCTACTTGAGATGATTAGGGTCAAGCTCATACATTGTTACGTGCAGGTGGGTCTAGATTGATGTATCCATGGAAGAAGTAGATCAATTTTCACACCAACAAAAAGAATATCTATCAGACTCATTGGATCAATAAAAGTGGAAGTGTCATCGTATATTGCTTCCATCTTCCAAGCAACAACGTGTGTTAAAAAGTTTCTTTTGTCGGTTGAACTATAGAATATGATCCTTCCAAGTACTTCTAGCAACAACGTGGGTGCATTAGCTTCTTGATGTTGGGGAGATCGAGGAGGTAAGTAAGGGTTGTAGTACTCATCATCGTTTGAAGCACCTTCGTCTTCAGTGCCTTCCTCTTCCAGACAAAAGTCAAACCTCTAACTTCTCAGCAAGCAAGTTTTATTACATCTGCTTTTGTCATGAGATACTGAATTTCATCTCTCACCATTAACATCGTCTTGTCATTTGCATTCATCCATGAATTGTGATGTGGGCATTTAAAACCCCATTATTGGTTGTGTTGGAAGAAGGTGTAGCTTTTTCAAGTAGAAGTAAATATCTTATAATGTAGAGGGATTCTTCAACTAGCTTATAACCGAGATTATAGAATATGGGTAGCCATTTTTCTTTGAAGGGAATACTTTTGCATGGCATCCAAACTATTTCACCTACATCAATATCCTCATCCTTAGAAGTAGATTCTAACAACCCAAAATTGTCATTTGCACTTTCATTGAGTAAGGCGACTAGTTCAGCAGAAGATAGAACATTGGAAGTTTCTAGGTCTATTATTTCTAGGTTAGTATCCATAGAGGACACCATTGATATAGGCTTTGTATCGATGACCATGTTCTTAGTGGTCATCTCAGTTGTATATATTCTTTATTCCTTCCATGTCTTCAAAATATGAGCTTGCATTAGATTCAAACAATGGAAGGGCCAAGACTAATGATTGATCAAACAAAGGTGGGGTGGACTATGTGGTGTCCATGTTTGTGTCTAACTTAGGAGGAAATCATATATTAAGGGTGGTCTGATCAAAATCAATCTTAGGGAGAAGTGATGAATGAGGAGTGACTTGTAACTTTCTTTGTTCAGACAAATTAGAGAGAATGGTTTGGAAGACTCTCTGACCAGGACTGTTAGTACTCTCACAAGACTAAGTATTTGATGAAGCCAAGCAAGTGCAAGGAGCCAAAGCAGACAATTGGAATTGGATGTGTTGTCCTAGGCTTTGTCGTAGAGTGAATGAGTGAGTGTGATTGGAGCTAAATGAAAACCTGTGCACAACAAAGGAGAATCTCATTGGCACACTTTAAAAATGCTTTAAAATAAGTACCATTATATAACAAAGTGTTCAAGGAAAACCAAGTATTGTTTCAACATCTACAGCAAAATAAATCGATTTCTCCTGTTGTGAAATCGGTTTATTCGCATTCTGTAGCAAACTATTTTAACTGTCATTTTTAAAAACATGTTGGTTTTAAGGGTTTCAAAACGATTGGGTTTTCATAATTCGAATATAGAGAAGCACGAGAACATCAATTGTGAGAAACATTTTAAGCAATCTTGATCATTTTGATTTTCAAGAGGATTGAAGGGTTTGTTCTTAAAGATTGAGTCTTAACCATGGAGTTCTGCCATTGAGAATCTTCAAGCTTTTGCAGGCCTTACATGATTATGCTAATCAGAGGGTTTCCTTTAACCTTTTGTTGAACTTGCTTGTTTCAAGAATTGTATTCTTTCATTGTGATCTTTAATTCAATGGTGTTCTTGGTTTTTGCAGGGTGTGAGAACTGTGTGATTGATTGTAATTGTACAATTGAATGTTTTAGTGAAATTTTCTTTGCTAGTGGGGCAAGGAAGACTGGACGTAACCCTTGAAGAAGGGTGAACCAGTATAAATTGCTTGTGTTCTTCTCTCTTGACCATTCTCTTACATTCTTGTTTGATTTCTTGCGCCACCCACTGTCAATTCATGCATATTGACTCGTTCTTTGTTAAATTTGTACTCTTGATCTAACAACTTTGGTTTTATTAAAATCTATGTTTAAATCTTGCATATACTGATAGGTCTGTTTTTTGCATATTCTGACTTGTTTATAGCACTCAAAGTGTGGTTTGATCTACTGTTATAAAATTGTTTCATTGCTGAAAAATTGGTTACAAAATTGCCTTGTTGCATACTTTTTTTGCTACTGTGTTAATGGTGTTTAGTAAACTTTTTTAGTACTTAAAATTTAGTGTGTGCATCATTCACTTTTCTTTGGTTTTCTTGATCTGTATTGTGCCATCAATATACATTCTAAGTAGTTGTTTTCACTGCATCTATTTCAGCATCAATATAACTTCTCTTATATCTTGAGTTCTTGAATTTCTTGACATAATCTGTGCACATCTCTTGCATGGCTAATCTATGTTCTTTTCTTGCAATTTTTTACTCTTGAAATTGCTAAGTGTGCTGGGTTGATTTTTGCAAAACTAAATATTAGTTTTTTGCAATATTAAGTCAATCACAGACTTGATTCTAAGAGAGTTTGCACCTGGTTGAAACTGTGTTTTTCTTCCCTGTGATAATTGGTTTTTGGTTCTTATAATTATGGAATAAGTGTTTTCATTCTTGAATTGAAATTTGTTTGCAATACTGTTTCTACTAGTATATATTGTTGAAATTTACATCTGTTGAATATATCTGAACTGCTTGGTGTAGCCTTAATTGTTGTTCATTCTACCAGAAAAATAAATTGGTTTATTTGCGTTTGAATCAGTTTATTTTTCTACGCTGCACCTTAAATCATTGAGCTTGAGATTCTTGAAAATATTCATTCTTCTTAAAACCTTTTCCAAATCTTTTTCAGTTTTTTTAAACTCAAAATTTTGTAAAGTTCAATTCACACCCCCCCCCTCCCCGCCCTCTTGAACTCAACCTAAAGTGTTTTGAAAGATAACACTAGATCATTTGTTATTCTCCAATTTTCATTACATGACCTTGGTGGACTAGGGGAATAAGGTTTCACTCTTTGGCAGTTGAAAGAGTTGTGCATCTATTTTTTTCCTAAATTGATTGAGGATTTTAGAAGTGGTGAATTGTCCCACATCTACAATATCATCTTTTGATTTAGCCTCTTTTGCCACAAGTATCTCAGTGGTCAAAACTTCAAAAAATTTGTTTTTTTCTATTGCAGGTCATCATCTATGAGACTTAATCTTATGGCTGCTCCCAATTGCATTGATTTGCTTCATGTGCCTTAATCTCTTCCTTTTAAGACTCAATTTGTGAAGACCATCAAATCTTATTCATTTGACGTGGGCTTCGATGGAGCGGGTCTAGGTTTCTTGGTGTTTGTGGATTTGTGATAACAATTATTTTTTTGGAATATCTTTGACCCTATTTTTACCAAGAAAATAACTCTTTGTAAGCTTAAACCCTACTTATTTATTGATTTTATTAGGATTTTGTTAATAATGGATTACTTGAGTTTGGGATGATAAGTTGCACTAATTTTCCTTATTTTGATTAAAAAGAGAACAAAAAACACTAGATTTAGAGAAAGATTGAAGCCTATGAAGAAGGATACACAGAAGGCTCATGAAGGAAGACAAAAGAGAGAAGGCCCATAAAGAATGCATAGAAGAGGAGAAAATTCAGCATAGTCGCGTCTGGTGCCATGGAAGTTGCGCTGGGCGCGAGTTAGATTTGGGCCAATGTAGGATGAGCTGAGCTTGGCACCACTTAAGTTGTGTTGAGCATGAACGTCATTTCAAAAATCTATTTATTGAGTGCTTGTGTTAGGGTTTAGACACACAGAGCTAGAGAAATAAAAGAGTCATTCTTTGATGACAACTTCAAGGTTTCTTGGTGTGATCATTCTTCTTTCGTTGTTCATCTTGTATGTTTAGGGTTCTCATGGCTATGAGGAACTAAACCCATTGTTGTTGGGGTTAGATGTAACCTACCAAACTCTCATGTAATCAATATTGTGTTTATATATATGTCTTTTCTTTTCAATGTCAGTATTTCAATTCTACGCTTAATGTCTATTGTGCTGATTCATGGATTGACACTTTGATTATAAAATTATCAAAAAATATTCTTAGTAATTAGGATCTGAAATGGAATACCTAAGAAAGTTTGTATATAGGAATAGAGCTTGATTCATTTGTTGTTTTAAACCCTTGTGATGTTTGGAAGTCTTTTCTATATAATTGATCAACGAATTGATGGTTAATAAGAAAGCTTAGGCTCATTCACCTAAAGAATTAGGGTTTGGGTATTATTATGGGTTAACATTGACATTAGTTAGAAAAATAAATTAATTGTTTTTATGCATGAGAGTTAGGTACGGTGAAGTCTAATCCCAACAATATTCTTATCGTTAATCCTTAACCTTATTATGCTATTTGAGATTTGACATCAAATTATAAAAGTATTTAATTTATTTTGTTTAATTTAATTTCTCACATAAACCACTTAAACTATGGAATTATTCTTTGTTATAATTTTATTATAATTTTAAATATTATTATGTATTGCATAAGTCCCTTGGGAGAAAATGATATATTTATTACTTGCTACATGAGCGACTGGTGCACTTGCCATTGGAAGAAAAAAAGTGTGAACAATTTGGAAGGAGGTGCAGGTCTGTTGTGCTGATTCATTGACCTTCATTTGTGAGAGATGGACGAACTAGGGTCCTTTTCAAATGGAACTTTTGGATAGACATGACTAAGTGGTGGTAGAGAGACTAAGGCTAAAGCTTAACCTTGCTTTTGAGCAGACCGAGTACCAATTTTATACACATGTTTGGGAAGTTTTCTATGAGTAGTTTCTACTTCATCTAATATGTGAATATTGGATAAGGTGGAGGAGTTCCATTCCCGCCATCTTCATTTGTTGGGACTTTCTAAGTTATTATCCCAACCAGACAAATGATTCTTGTAAATAGTATGCAACAAGGAGTGGAAGTCTTGCTCCTCTGGTGCGCAAACCTGTCCTTGAATGGTCCCCCTAGTGTTCTAGAATGAGAAAAGGCAGGTTAATGGGTTTTCCTTGAAGAAAATGAAATAAGACAAAATAATCATTTTCTAAAATATGGTCTCTTTAGCCTGTGTGAGGCAAGATGATGTTGAAGAAAATGTTCTAAATTACTTTTCCTAGTGGTGCCAAGTTGGAACTTTTCAGAAAGTTCCTTATCACAATGTTTGTTCCTGACAATGGCCTACCTATTCAACTATTCGATTATCATCTTACTTCTTTGAGAGAAAAATCATTCTTCATTCAAATGACCCACTTTGGCAATATTTGACACAAAAATTCTTACTATCTTTTCAAGTACTTTTCCCTCAGTACCATTGCTAGTAAGTTAGAACAAAGAACTTAGTCCATCCTACTACACTAAATAGTCTATCTAGGAGGTATCTAGCTTTCTCTAGGCTTGTGAAGTTTAAATACTTTTTAGGAGTGAAAAACATTTCAGGAAACATCAACATTACTTCATTAGGGTAGAAGATAGATATGCTAGGCTGGAAAAACTTCTTTGGAGCCATTGGTGTTCTCAAGTTAGAGTTTTAGAGAAAAGGGAGATGAAATAGTAATATTTCAAAATATTCTAACTTTCTCTTTAGAGGGTGGTGTGTGTAAGGGAAAAACTTAAGGAATAAAAAAGGAGTTGGTCTTTTAATGATGAGCATCTAAAACACCAGTTAGGTTTTTTCTTTTGGTTAACACTGAGGTCACCGTGGATGTGCTTTTGGAAGTGTGCACCATTTACTATGTTGTCAAGTATTCAAATTCAAAATGCTTTGAAGGTCATGCACTAAAGGACTTGTCATTTCCTCATTAGTGCTCTTAAATGCATGTGAGAGAAACTGATCAGAAACAAATTCTTTACATGGACTTATAATGGTTTACTAAGATGGAACTATAATCTTAACTTATGTTCTCCTTGTTGTGGTGGATCTTTTCCTTTAGATGTTGTCAAGCATTCAACCTTTTTAGATGTTAGCTTTGATAGCAACTGTGGAAAATAGGAAAATCACATGAAGGGGGGGTTGAATTATGATTTAATCATTTTTAAATTTTTTTCCCAAATATTATTTAATTAATATTGCTAAGAAGATGTTTCAATTTGTGAAACAATCAAACTAAATATCTGTCATCTAATGTGTCACATCATATTCACTTAGCCAACTTCTTTGAATCATTTGTCTGAAAATTTTATTATTTATTTTGACTAAAGATTAGACTATGATTCTTTCGTCATCCCTGTCGTGACCCCGGTTGCGATAGATGACGACTCTACTGAAGACGTCTTAGAGAGTCAGGCCCATTTAAATAAATAAGTGAAAATAAGTGTGGTTTTTTGAAGTGCTTATCTTTCTCTTTATTTTTTTGTATATATAATTGTTATTTCGTTACTTTTAAAATATTGAATCCTAGGGTAAACAATATGTTATATATCCTGCCTTGGAATTTTTCTAGCTATTTTGCAAGTGGGGGTTTGGGTGCATTTTCTCTCTTCACACACATGCTTTGATTACATATATCATGACTAGGGTCCTATACCTAGGTCTGTGTGAAATTAAAAATAAAAGAGGTTGTGTAGAAATACTGATTCAGATATACTTTCTTTTTCTATTTTTGCAAGAACTCCAACTAGAGTTTATTCTTTATTTGCTTGTTCATAGCAAGTTGTTTATTAATTGTTGTGGATAATGCAATAAAGTGAGTTAGTGACCTTGAACCTTTAGGTATTATGAGTTTTCCTGTGTGAGTGTGCATTTACCGTCCTAGATCTTTAAGCGTCGTAGCGTTGAACCATTTAAGGCACTAAGGGAGATATTCATGTGTTTCAACCTTTTCGCCAAATTTCTTGGAATAATTTATTTTGTAAAAATTGATATTGTAACATATCGAATTGCACATTTTGTACTCAGCATAATTGGTGGAGAAAGATGTGAGAAAATCTCATGCTTTTCTTCACCAATGCATTACATGCATTTCATATTATTTCATTTAGTCTCACATTTATATTATTTCCTTTTAGTAGTGAAATTATAAAGTTGTGTGCTTATCGTCATGGAATTTAATATGGGGTTTCAAACTGAAAGAGAGTCTGAATTGGGAGGTTTGAAGAAGAAGATAAGAATTAGAGTAATAGAGATTAATCTGGCCAGCTTTAATTGGGATAGAAACTTAAAGCAATACAGAGAGGAACTTTCAGGAAAAAGTATGGAAATTTGTTAGGATTTCTAGAAGTGGAAGTTTAGACCCCCGCTATTATTGCTCTGGCCAAATATTATAACCCTTCATTGAGATGTTTCACTTTTCAAGACTTCTAGTTGGTGCCGACAATTGAAGAGTTCGAGCATATTTTGGATATGTTGTTGGAAACGAAACTTTAAAAATAATAATTATTTGGATATTTGTAAGATCGTTTGCATCATCTTGTACTCAATATCATTTTTTTTAAAATATAAAAATATATATTTTTTTAAAATAAATAGTTTACACTATCTCTGCTAGCGGTATGACTTCTCAAGGGTATCATGAATAGTCGCTCGCACTATCTTATACTCTAAATTATAGAAATATAAAATCTTCCAAATATCAAAGTTTTAAAAATTAAAAAAAAGTATATAAAACAAAAAAAATTAAAAAGAATCAACACATCCACAAACAATTTTCTTATCTTAGAACTACATAAACCCTGGTTTTCCATCATAGATGAAAATACATAAGAACAAGGTCAATCCTTGTCGAGCCCAAAATAAAAATAAAATACTTTCTTTGTTTTTACTTGCATTTTTGTTTCTTTTTTGGGAAAAATATATATTCTAAAAAACCACACTCATTTTGGTCATCTAATTAAAGGTATCGTCTTAGGACGGACATTGTAGGATGCTAATACCTTCTCTACACATAACTGACTCCCGAACCCTAATCTAATTTCGTATATCATTGTCTTATCTTTGGTTTTCCAATTTTTTCCATAATAAACTATAGTGGTGACTCCTCTCTTTGTTTTATTTCCTAAAAAGCAATACCTTCCTATTTTTTGTTCGTCGTCTCTGTCGTCGTGATCCCAATTGCGACACCTAATTTTTATGTTAATTATATTGGGAATCTGATCAATTGTTATACAGAGCGAAGGTTTGAGTGATAACATAACTGTGTGTACTATTTGTTGCATTTTTACTATTCACGATACTATTCATGGCATTGTTCTCAATGTTCATGCTACTATTGATCTTTTTCTTTGTTTTTTTTCCCTCTTTTCTATTATTTTTTTCATTTTGTCTTGAGTCTTATATGAGAAAAATAGAAAAATAAAGAAGTTAAAAAAAGAAGAAGAAGAAAGTAGTTTAAGAAAGAAAAGAAATCTGGAAAAGAAAGAATATTCTCACATTCAAAGGAAAGAGTGACCTTGAAGCTTACTAGGAGTAAGAGCTTAAAGTAGAACATGTATTTTCTTGCAATGACTATAATGAGGAACAAGAGATGAAATTGGCAGTAGAAGAATTTTCAAATTATGCTTTAACTTGGTTGAATAAGTACCAAAGGGAGAGGACTAGAAATGATGAAGCCATGATAAAATCTTGGACTAAAATGAAATGGATTATGAGAAAGAAATAAAGAAACCTATAATAAGGATTTGTTACTCAAACTTCAAAGAATGACTAAAGGGAATAGAAGCGTTGAAGAGTACTTTTAAGGAGATGGAGGTGAACATGATTAGAGCTAGAATGAATGAAGAAAATAGAGTATCCATGGCCATGTTTTTAAATGGATTGAACTATGATATTAGAGATGTTGTGGAACTTCAAGAGTATGTTTGCGCAAGGCTATCCAAGTAGAATAAAATCTCAAGAGGAACCATGAGAAAGAGTTATAAGAATAATAATAATTCCAATTTGAGGGTTAAGGTTGTGAAGGAGAAAGGACATCCCTCAAGTGCAGCCACATCTTCACATGAGAAGTCACCTGATAGATATAATAGTTCACCACCTAAAATACCAGTAAGGTAAACTGTTTCAAATGCTTACGAAGAGGACATTATGCTTCAGAATGTCCAACAAAAAAATAATATGGTCATGTTAACAAATAGAAAAATAGATAGTGAACCTTGAAGTAAAAAAAGAGAAGGAAGAGGCAGCGGTGGTGTTGGATGGACTGGAGGGTGATTTGTTATTGAGGCTTATGGAAAGCAAACTGCAAGCTTTGGATCAAACCCAAAGAGAAAATATTTTTCATACTAGATGTGTCATTCACGGGAAAATATGTTCACTGTTAGTTGATGGAGGAAGTTTCACCAATGTACATAGCTCAAGACTACTTACCAAATTGAATTTAGAGACAAAACCACACCCAAGACCATATAAACTTCAATAGAGAAATGACATTGAGCAAGCAAGTGGAGGTGAACCTATCCATAAAACAGCATAATGACAATGTCTTGTGTGATGTGGTTCCAATGGAGACAACTCACATTCTTTTAGGGGGGCATGACAATTTGACTCCAAAGCCATCGATGATGGTTTCACCAATATCTTTCATGAATAAAAACAAAGAAGATTATTCTCAAACCCTTATCTCCTAGAGGGATGTGTGAGGATAAAATGAAATCAAGAGAAAAAAAAGTGCGAGTGAAAAGAAAGATGAGTGAAACACATAAATAGAGCAAGAGTCAAACACCTAAAAAGAGAGAAAAACATGAAAGAAAAATGAGTGGATTAGTGAAAGTGAGTGAAGTAAAGAAATCTCTACTTTCTAGCAAACCTCTATATCTACTTTATTGCATAAAATACACTTTTGATACTGACCATTGTAATCAACTTAATCTTCCTCTTAATGTTGATTATCTTTTGTAGAAATTCAAGGATGTATTTCTAAATAAATACCAAGATGACTCCCTCCTCTAAGGGTAATTGAACACCACACATTGACCTTCTTTTAGGAGCATCTTTGCCACATAGGCCAGCCTATAAAAAGAAAAAAGAGATCCAAAATCAAGTTGAAGAATTGATTAACAAAGAATAAATTCTAGAGAGCATGAGCCCATGTGTTGTTCCAGTCATTTTGGTGCCTACGTTCTTGGAGGATGTGCACAATTATAGAGCACTAAATAACATCACCATCAATATGGACACTCTATTTCTAACTTAGATGATTTACTGGATGAATTGTGTGGTGCTAGTGTATTTTCAAAAATTGACTTAAGAATTGGTTACCATCATATTAGGATTAGGAGATGAATGGAAAACTACCTTTAAAACAAAATATGGATTGTATGAGTGGCTTGAAATACCATTTGGGCTAACTAATGCTGTAAGCACTTTTATGAGATTAATACACCATGTTTTTAGACAATTTTTGGGCAATTTTTTTTGTGTATTTTGATGACATATTGATAAATACCATTAGTCTAAAATTGCAAGTGTAACATTTGTGTGCTATTTTGAATGCACTTAGAAAGGAAAAGTTGTATGCTAGTATTGAGAAATGCACATTTTGTATTTAACAAATTTCATTCTTGGGTTTTTTGGTAAGTGTTAAAGGGGTTCAAGTTGCTTACGAAAAAATGAAGGCTATCCAAGAATGGCCCCTAAAAATTTGAGTGAGATTAGAAGCTTTCATGACCTAGCTAATTTCTATAGGAGATTTGTAAGGAACTTTAGCACATTGGTAGCACCCTTAAATGAGATTGTTAAAAAGTATGTTGTGTTTAAATGGAAGAAAAATAACAAAAAGCCTTTGTTGCTTTTAAGCATGAATTGAATAATACCTCATTCTCACATTACCAAACTTTGCAAAATATTTTGAAATTGAATGTGATATGTCTAATATGGGTATATGAGCTATTTTGATGCAAGAAGGTCATACAATTGCTTATTTAAGTGAGAAATTAAATGGTACCCTAAATTATCCCACTTATGGTAAGGACTTGTATGGCTTAGTAGAGTATTACAAACTTGACAACACTATCTTTTACGTAAAAAATTTGTTGATTTATAGTGATCATGAGTGTTGAATTTTTAGAACAATTTTCATATGTCATAAAGAAAAAAAGGGTAAGAAAATATTGTGGTTGATGCTCTGTCTAGAACACATGTGTTGATTTCTACTCTTGAAACAAAATTGGCTGGTCTTGGATTTTTAAAATAAATGTATCCACATGATTATGAATTTATTGAAATTTTTCTTGCTTGCACAAATTTTAGTAGTACTGAGTATTTTAGGTACAATGGTTATTTGTTTAAAGGGAAAAGGTTGTGTGTGTTTAAATGTTTCATTAGGGATCTTTTATTAAGAGAAGTACATGAGGGAGGGCTAATGGGCACTTTAGGGTTCAAAAGACCTTTTACACTTTGCATGAACAATTTTATTGGTCTCACATGAAACTTCACATACAATTTTTTTTGTGAAAATTATATTACTTGTAAAAAGGAAAAATCAAAAGTTAACCACGTGATTTGTATACTCCTTTGCCCATTCCTGAAGTCTTTGGCTTGATATTTTAATGGATTTTGTATTAGATTTGTCACAAACTCAAGGAGGGAACGATTCTATTTTTGTGGTTGTTGATAGATTTTCCAAAATGTCTCATTTTTTTTCCTTTTAAAAAGATTGATGATGTTTGCCATGTAGTTGACTTGTTTTTTAGGAAGGTAGTAAGATTTCATATACCACCAAGAAGTATTGTGAGTGATTACAAAATTACTAAGTCACTTTTGGAAGAAATTTTGGGGTAAGTTAAGTATTAAGCTTTTATTTTCGACAACTTCCCATCTCCAAACAGATGGGTAAATAGATGTTATGAATAGAACTTTGGGCACCTTACTTAGAACTATTTTGAAGAAAAAAACTGAAATCTTGGGAATTATGTTTACCTCATGTTGAGTTTTCTTAGAATAGGGTTGTCTATAGCACAACAAAATGTTCTCCATTTGAAATTGTGTATGGATTAAATCCTTTAACTCCATTAGACTTGTTATATATGCCTAACAATTCTCTTTTAAATCATAAAGATGCACAAGCTAAGACTGACTATATGAGAAAACTACATGAGCAAATCAAAGAACAAATTGAAAGAAAATTGTAGGTTATTCTAAACAAGCTAACAAATGAAGAAAGAAAGTAACCTTTTCTCCCAAAGATTAGGTTTAGGTGTACATGAGGAAAGAAAGGTTCCTTGAACAAAGAAAATATAAGCTCCAACCTAGAGGGATAGACCTTTGCAAGTGTTATAAAAAATCAATGACAATGCACACAAGATTAATCTTCCAAGTAAGTATAATATGAGTCATTCCTTTTAACGTGTCTGACTTCTCTCCTTTTAGTGTATATGATGAAACTTTGGATTTAACTTCAAATCTTTCTCAAAAGGGAGGGAATGAATCGAACATCAAAACCCAAGGGTATGGTGTGGAAGATCAAGACCAAGACTCAATTCTATACTTGGGTGGACCCATGACAAGAGAAATAGTTAGAAAGGCCCATGAGACATTGCAACACAAGGTGACTCATCTTTTGGAGGCCCAACCATTGAAGGCCCCACACTTTGAAGAGACTAAGTTGATTACATGTATAACATGTTTGGAGCAATAAAATAAATTTTTATTATTTTGTTTGGAGTTAGGATTCAAATCCATAACCAATTAGAATGTGTTGACCACTAAGATAAATTATCTTTTCTAGGAATATAAGGAGTGTACTTTTTTTTTCTTTATCTGTAAACAAGACAAGACCTACAACTACATTTGTATCTATACCTTTTTAGAATTCAAAATCAAGGGTGATTATTTTTCTAAATTAATAATGAGAATATCTCTACTAGGGTTCTTTCCTAAATCTCATGATCTCATCAAGAATTCACCAATTATTATGGCAATCATCCTTGGACTTATCAAACCTTGTTTGTGAAGCCTTCCTTTATCTTAGTTTTTATTGTTATGTTTTCAATTCCTATTTTTATTTATTTTAATTGATTCTGGTCTCTAATCCTAGATTTCCAAATTTTGTGTTAATTTTATTTGAAATCTTATCACGATCGTTTATAGTCATTAAGCATCTTTAACTTCTATGCATTTCCATTATGCGTCTGATAGATTTTAACATGATTGTTGTATTTAATACAACTTCAATCTTTGATCCTTTTTCTCAACGTCCTTGATAACTGACAACGATTATCTCCCTAGGTAGCCTTTTACATAAATTCATAATTTCTTTGTGTTAGGAGGTTGATGAAGGAAACAGCTTTAGTTCGTGTCTTGAGAGATCTTTGATATCTAATGTTGAACATATTTCTTTTGTAGACAAACATTCCTACAAACATAGAGTAAACACATGAATATTTATTTTAAGTATAAGGTTGCTTACTATATGTGTATCGTCTAATGTTTGGTGCATATTTCATCTGTTCTTATATACACCTTTATCAAACTTTGAGAAAAGATTACATAGTGTTGTACTGTCTATTAGATGAAACAATTATGTTTTACACACAAAGTGTAATCATGTTTTATATTTAACTATTTTGAAATATTATTAAATGTTTTATACATCCCTTGTAAAATAGATATTTTTTACAAGGGTGTTATATAGTGTTTTATTATATTGCAATACAGTATATTTTATATTAATTATATTGACTATATTTCTTAGACCTTACATGGTTTATAAAATATTATGATCAAATTAATTTTAAAACATTTATGCTATATTTTTACTCACGGAATTTTGAAAAAAAAATAATTAAAATGCAAAATTATTACAAAATCAAAATTCAAAGAAAACATTTGAAATAAGAGAGCTTTTGGTTGTTTTTGAGTATGAGATTTTGTGCTTATTAGAGTTAATTCATTATTGAAAATTAACTTAAAGGTACAGGATGGCCTTAATATGAAATTAGCAGAAGTTTTGGATATATTCATAATTAATATATAATACCATGTTTGTGTCATGTTAATGTTAAGATTCTTGTGTCTTAAAGAATATTATTATAATGAATCTTCATTTTATTTGCAGGAAAGGGAAGTATTAATCTTTCGAGGAAAAACAAAGACTTTACCCGCCTTTCTCGTAAAAAACTTAATGTGAATAATTTATAAAGCCATATCTGTTTTTTCTTCTATCTTCTTTATCTGTATTATTAATTTTTTTTATCACCTCTCTCACCTTTTTCTCTCGCCGTCCTTCTTTTTTCTTTCCATTCGGACTTCAACCCACCTTAAATTTTACTAAGGCCTTTTTATTAAAAAAACAGTTTATTGTTCTTTTGAAAATACTAACAATAGCTTAAAACAATATTACTTGCAAGCAAACTCTCCAAAGTCAACTTTGCTTTCTGAAAAAACTGATTTTTATCATTAAACAATTTAGGACAATTTAAAACGATAACCAAAGTTAAAAGAATAGCTAAAGTTTAGTTTCACAAAGCTAAAACCAACCTTTCAAAAGGCTACCTACAGCTAATAAACAAATTTCTTTTGAATCTATAATATTAGTGATTTTGTCTTGTGACTCGACTTTTTTCTCTTTTTTAGTTCTAACCGAAATAATGAACCCAATAACTTTTATAGGTATAATAATAGTAATATTAAAAACTACTTTAGTTATTACTCAAAATGATATTAAGAAAAATTCGCCCTATTCTACGGTGTCTCAATTGGGTTATATATATATATATATAACATTTTCTTGTAAAAACATTTTTGCATTGAATTGGGAACTTACTTTGGAACCTTAGGCCAATGTAATGTAATGCAGCGTGGACCTTATTGATGTTCCCACGTTGTGAGAACCGAATAGTGAAAAAAACTACCAACAACTACCCTGAAATAAGAATCTTTGAAAATTTGAAGGCATATTCTTCTTTTTTTTCCATCTTACGACAATTATGAGATGCTACAAAACCGCACACTGGTAAAGTCACTGTCGGAGATTAAACAAGTTGGAGAAGGTTTTGCACTAGGACTTTACTTCTAGTCTTCTAAAGCTAGTGATAGAGAGGAACAAAAAAAAAGTGTTTTTCATAACTTTTTTTTTTTATTGGATATGTACCTCCTTTCTCTATAAAAGGACACTCTCTGCACCGCTTTGGATCTGTGATTCTCTCACTTCTTCTCTCTCATTGGTTCTTCTCTGGTTGACGTCATCATCATCGTCGTCTTCTTCCTCTTATCCAATTGGCCCTCAACACTGGTACTGCATTAGATCCTAATGATTGTTTGATCCATCATGGTTGTCATCAAAAAGTTAATTTTTTTTTCAATAGTGCATGCTGTGTTTGTTGGCACTTGTTTTGCCTTATCCACTTCGTCACTAAATTTTCATTGGCAATGTCTCCATTGGGGATGTTGGTTTGATTTTCCTATGTTCAAGTTTTGTTTTTTTGGATCTTTCGGTGTGACCCTTTTGATATTGGCAGGTTGGGGTAGTTAGGCTGCAATGGCGAACAGGAACTTAGAAAAGATGGCATCCATTGATGCTCAGCTTCGGCTTTTGGTTCCAGGCAGAGTGAGTGAGGATGACAAACTGGTTGAGTATGATGCTTTGCTCTTGGATCGGTTCCTTGATATTCTTCAGGATTTACATGGGGAGGATCTGAAGGAAACGGTGAGATTTTCAGTTTTCACTAAGCATCTGGATTTGGTTGCTCACCCACCCTTACTTCACGTGCTTGGTTTGGTGTGGAAAAGCATAGAACTTTACATATGTTGAAGGATTTTGTGTACTGGGTTGAGTCTATTGGTTTTGGAAGTGTTAAGGAAACAGAACAATTGGTTTACTCTTGTGTGCAGAAGTCTTGCCTTTTGTGTAATGGAATCTTGAGGGGTTATATTTTTGTTATTCTAGTGTTGACTTTTAGTTTTTGCTTTAAATGCTAATTGCTTCCTTCAAATTCGGCAGTTGACTCTTTGGTTGCAATTTTGTGAATCGTACACACAAGTCTAAAGTATTTTAATTGACAAAACTAAAACTGGAGTCACAAGATCAGGGGTTAATTTCAAATTCAACCTTTGTTTATTGGAAATGTTTTGACTACATGTGTAGTTTTATATGGAGAAAAAAATGACCCTTATGTCTCTTGTTGCCTGGGAATGGATCTTGTGGCTTAATTACTGTAGGAGATCTTACTCCTTCAATAATTTTATGGATATAATATTTTACTTTTCTGAAGTTGATGGTTAGAAGAATAAACTGTGAGATTTTGACACTTGACCATGTCAACCTTTTTTCTTTTCACTGGATATAATCCGTACCTCTTGGTGGTTGAAGATTCAGCAGTAGATACACACATACACAGTTAGCTCAGAAGAAATGAGCACTAATAAATCTAAATGGCCTAATCTTTTTCCCTTCTTTCAGTTTATATGTGCCTTTGCAATATTCTCTATGAAATTATGAACTGGAAAACTGTTTTATGGTGATGCTTAATTTTATCTTGCACAGGTTCAAGAGGTGTATGAGCTTTCTGCTGAGTATGAAGGAAAGCATGACCCAAAGAAACTGGAGGAACTTGGAAATCTGATAACTAGTTTGGATGCCGGAGATTCCATTGTTGTTGCCAAGTCGTTTTCCCACATGCTTAACTTGGCCAACTTAGCTGAAGAGGTCCAAATTGCTCACCGCCGAAGGAACAAGTTGAAGAAAGGTGATTTTGCTGATGAGAACAATGCCACAACTGAATCAGACATTGAAGAAACACTTAAGAAACTTGTGGTGGATTTGAAGAAGTCTCCTCAGGAAGTTTTTGATGAACTGAAAAACCAGACTGTTGATCTGGTTCTTACTGCTCATCCTACTCAATCAGTCCGTAGATCTTTGCTTCAGAAGCACGGAAGGTTTGTGTCAATTTTTGTTATCCTTTTTGCTGCCATGTGAACATATTTACTGAAAAGTGAAGAATCTAAGTTTTCATGTGTTCCTCTGACTTACAGGATAAGAAATTGTTTAACTCAATTGTATGCCAAAGACATCACTCCAGATGACAAGCAGGAACTTGATGAGGCTCTGCAGAGGGAGGTGAATATCAACATCTAAGGAATTTGTTTATTATCAATTTTTGTTTCGTTTTCCTATTGTTTTTCTTGTGTTAAGTTTTGTTTGTTAAAACGAAAGCCATATATTGAATCTTTGTTAAGAAAAAATGTGGACTTATATTATACAAAACCACCATAGATCTTTGTGCAACTATTACCACTTTTGTCTTGAAAGCACAGAATAATAGGGAAAGTTATCCTCCTTTCTAATTATTTTCACTTGTGTTCATGTAGATTCAAGCTGCATTCCGCACTGATGAAATCAGGAGAACCCCTCCAACCCCACAAGATGAGATGAGGGCAGGGATGAGTTACTTCCATGAAACAATTTGGAAGGGTGTACCTACGTTTCTTCGTCGTGTTGATACAGCTTTGAAGAATATAGGGATTAATGAACGTGTCCCTTATAATGCTCCTCTCATTCAATTTTCTTCTTGGATGGGTGGAGATCGTGATGGTATGGTTCTTATCTTTGGCCAATAATATTTCTCAATGTAGAATGAAGGAGAATGCTAACAGTGGCTATGCCAATCATGATTAAGAAAACAATAGAATTGTTTTATGACAAGTATCACCACTAATGCATTTCTATTGTGATTTTTAATGCAACCCCTCCATGATTTTTAATTAACAACAAATAGGATTAACAAAGCCTTAACATAGTAGATGGAATCTGCTGCATGGATCACACAATATCATGGGTCCAATTAAAGACCAAAGTTTCAGTGCTTGAGCTTATCATGATCTCTAAAAAAGATTGAATTGCTAATTCCTTAAGCAATGCCCAGTAAGATCTGCATTTACTAATTATCTTCAAAATGCTACAATAAAGTCCTGTACGATTTCAAAACAAAATAACTATTTCATGAAAGAAAACAAGGGATTTTTGAAGCTTGAAATTTGGATAATGCCAATTTGTCCATGTCAAACATCTAAAATCAGCTAGGTTATTTCTATTAGTTTGTAAAACTAGTCATGATTCTATTAAGCATGTCTGAAGTTAAGGGTCATAACTCATGTGTGCTTAATTATGTTCAATAATATGATGCAGGCAATCCTAGAGTAACTCCTGAAGTGACCAGAGATGTTTGCTTATTGGCTAGAATGATGGCTGCTACCTTGTACTATTCTCAGATAGAGGATCTTATGTTTGAAGTAACTAATAGTTCCACAAATCCTTTACTAAGATTATTGATGTTAGTTTATCACTCTGGCACTGATTTCCCATGTTGTTTCTGTAGCTGTCAATGTGGCGCTGCAACGATGAGCTACGGGTCCGTGCTGATGAGCTTAACAGGTCTTCCAAGAAAAATGCAGTTGCAAAACACTACATAGGTGTTTACTAAAATCCTTTACACTGAGTGAATAAGTTTTGTACTTCGAATTTGGTTCACTTTTGTGCACTTTTTTTTATATGGTTTGCTTAATTCATGCAGAATTTTGGAAAGTCATTCCTCCAAATGAACCATATCGTGTGTTACTGGGTGAAGTAAGGAATAGGCTTTACCAGACTCGTGAACGCTCTCGCCATTTGCTAGCTCATGGCTACTCTGACATTCCAGAGGAAGAAACTTTCACCAATGTTGAGGAGGTACTTATTCCGTGGCTACCATTCTATCTTTTACAATTATTATAAACCATCAATGTTATGTAGCTATTTCCTCCCTTTTGTTTATGTAGTTTGTGAAAATCTTCAAGGCCAGCATAGTTGTTAATACAGTTTCATTTTCTTAGTTTTTGGTTAACGCTGTTGAATTATCATCAATATTTATACACTATTACTGTATACTAGATAACTTGTTGTACAAATTGATTGCTGATAAAGAAGCAAAGAACAGGCAGAACAAGGGGGTATTATGTGAACGATTTGGCTGCATTATGTTCCTTCATAGTTTTTAGAAATCTAAATGTCTTTCAAAATCTCATTCCAACACATAACCTAACTAAATTCTGAGTTTTGCATAGTTAAACGAATCATGTAAATGCTGCTGGCTTAAAATCTTTCTTGTTCTTGTAAATATATCATTTTTTTTATCATCCCTGTACTGTAATATTCAAACTTTACATTTTTTTATCCTTTATGTCATTTCTGTTACAAAAGCATTTATGTAGTGGATGGTGTTTCATCTAACATTCGAGCTATGTCCATCTTGTAAGAATTTTTGTAATTTGACGGGAAGATGAAGAGCAGAAAATTTAAACATCAATAGAATCATAAATAAACAAGGACTTCAACCAAACACCAGTATATTTGCAGACATAGGAAAAGATGCTTAAACCAAATCTAACGTCATTTACATTTTTGTGAGAGATAACTTTCTCTTATAGACTAATCAAAGTTAAAATTTTGTCTAGTTCTTGGAACCCCTTGAACTCTGTTACAGATCACTCTGTGCTTGTGGTGATCGTGCCATTGCTGATGGAAGCCTTTTAGATTTCTTGAGGCAAGTCTCTACTTTTGGACTATCCCTTGTGAGGCTTGACATAAGGCAAGAATCTGACCGTCACACTGATGTCTTAGACGCAATCACCAAGCACTTGGAAATAGGTTCATACCAGGAATGGTCAGAGGAAAAACGGCAGCAATGGCTTTTATCCGAATTGAGTGGCAAACGGCCGCTATTTGGCCCTGACCTTCCCAAAACCGAAGAAATCAGAGATGTTTTGGACACATTCCATGTGATAGCAGAGCTTCCTCCAGACAATTTTGGAGCATACATCATCTCAATGGCAACGGCACCATCTGATGTGCTTGCAGTTGAGCTTCTGCAGCGCGAGTGCCGTGTCAAACACCCCTTGAGAGTTGTGCCGTTGTTTGAGAAGCTGGATGATCTAGAAGCAGCGCCTGCTGCACTGGCCCGGTTGTTCTCCATAGACTGGTACATAAACAGGATCAATGGGAAGCAAGAAGTGATGATAGGGTATTCTGATTCAGGCAAGGATGCTGGAAGGTTTTCTGCTGCGTGGCAGCTGTATAAGGCTCAGGAGGATCTTATAAAGGTGGCTAAGGAGTATGGTGTGAAGCTAACTATGTTCCATGGTCGAGGAGGGACTGTTGGAAGAGGAGGTGGTCCAACTCATCTTGCTATTTTGTCTCAGCCTCCAGATACAATTCATGGATCACTGCGTGTGACTGTGCAAGGTGAAGTTATTGAGCAATCGTTTGGGGAGCAGCATTTGTGCTTCAGAACACTTCAGAGGTTCACTGCTGCTACTCTAGAACATGGAATGCACCCTCCAATTTCACCTAAACCAGAATGGAGGGCTTTGATGGATGAGATGGCTGTCATTGCCACTGAGGAATATCGGTCCATTGTGTTCAAAGAGCCCCGGTTTGTTGAGTATTTCCGCCTGGTATGTTATTTACTTGGAACATGTTTCTGGTTCTTGCTAATATAATGTGTAAAATGTTTTTGTTGATTTTTATTCTCATAAATTTAGGCATGTCTAGAAGCATATCAGACGTATCCTATTTACAAACGTGCTTTTAGACATGTCATGTTAATGACCATGTCAAGATAATCATGTTTAGGAAAACGTGTAAATTTAAAATAGTGTCCTCTAATGTAGTTAAACTGACATTTGATTTAACAATCATTGTGAACCTTGTGGAATGCAGGCTACACCTGAGTTGGAGTATGGAAGGATGAACATAGGAAGTAGACCAGCGAAGAGGAGGCCAAGTGGAGGCATTGAGACACTGCGTGCTATACCTTGGATCTTTGCCTGGACCCAGACAAGGTTCCATCTTCCAGTGTGGCTTGGTTTTGGGGCAGCATTCAAACATGTTATTGAGAAGGATGTCAGGAATATCCATGTGCTGCAGGAGATGTACAATCATTGGCCTTTCTTTAGGGTCACTCTTGATTTAGTGGAAATGGTGTTTGCCAAAGGAGACCCAGGTATTGCTGCTCTTTATGACAGGCTCCTTGTTTCAGAGGATCTCTGGGCATTTGGGGAGCAGTTAAGGACCAAGTATGAAGAAACCAAGGCACTCCTCCTTCAGGTAATGCTACTTTTCCCATGTAATATCTTATATGAACACAAACTACATTCACATCCCCTGAACTTAGTTCAGATTATGCTTCAAACCCTCTCTTTATTTACCTTACAAAAACTTCCTTAATCAATAACATAGTATTGGTTTGTGTTGATGAGAGGGATACACACATTATTATTTTGAGATGAAATTTCAATTCTCATGGAAAACAATAGGAAACTGCATATAAGTATTAATCTATTATGGACAATGCTTTCTTATTCTTTAATTAGAATGGAAAATAATACTTGCACAACCGTAACAATCACATGACAACCACTTTTAAGGGTATTATAGTCATTATAAAAATAAAATTTTATATTTATAAAGAAAGAGAAGCAATAAAGGGAAAAATAGTGGTTGTGAGGTGGTTGTAAAATTTTGTTGGGTGTCAAAGTATGATGATTCTTCTAATAAGGACGACATGCAGACAACCTGTGAAACAGTATAGAAGTTTTGTCTTAAAGTTTTACATGAAATGAAATTTGTGTAGGGTCAACAAGTATGCAATAGCTGTTTATCCTTGAAGATTGAACCATATATATCCTATGAATGAGAGACTATGATTAGTTATTATCATACAAGCTGATCTTCCATTTTGTGTCTTGGTAGGTGGCTGGCCATAAGGATCTTCTTGAAGGGGATCCACACTTGAAGCAAAGACTTCGCTTGCGTGATTCTTACATCACCACTCTAAATGTGTGCCAAGCATACACGTTGAAACGGATCCGTGATCCAAACTATAACGTGAAGCTGCGTCCTCACATCTCCAAAGAGTCTATAGAGATAAGTAAACCTGCTGATGAACTCATAACACTTAACCCAACAAGTGAGTATGCCCCTGGTTTGGAAGACACTCTCATTCTCACCATGAAGGGTATTGCTGCTGGTCTGCAAAACACTGGTTAAACCTCAGTTTCTGTCGTTTTTTTGTTCCTCTTCTATTTTCTGTTGCCTTATCAGAAATAACGAGTTTAGGTGCATGCACCAAAAGGGTGTTCCCTCCCCCCACTGTATCCATGACTCCTTTACAAGATACTACAAAGAGATAGCTACTACACAATGAGTCAATGCATGTATGTATGCAGCTGATTGTTATGTTCCAATACTAAATTATGTTTTGATTACTAGTTGCTATATAAACTGGTTTGTGTATCACTTATTTCAATCAACTCTTTTGTACACTTAACACTTTAGCATTTTACATAATGGGGTGCTAAGATGTCAAATTATATGATATGCATTGAGAGCCACTATGCATATATTTTATCCATTTGGAAAAATTTCTTCCTAAGATATCTTTTAGGAGAAGCAAAAATAATATATATATTTATTTATTTATTTATTTCTCCAAAAAGTTAAAATTAGTTTATGCGTAAACCAATTTGCATAAGGCTCCACGTATTTCCCTCTTTAAAATCTGTTTTTTAACTTTTATGAAAAAATTATTTTATCTTTTGTTATTCTTTTTCTTAGAAGTGTTAGGAAGAGATATATGTAAACATGTTCCTGAATTCAGGGTCCGTTAATTGGAATCACGCAAATTATGCAAACTATACAACAATAGCAACTGATTAAGGATTTTATGATATAGTTCAAGGATTTGTTTTTGGTTTCTGCATTGATTTTGCTTATTCAATAGAATGGAGCCTCGTCGTGTGTCTCTATTTTTCGAAGTACCGTCCCTCATTATACAAATAATTTTTTTTTTTTTGTAATAGGTTTAATCATTAGTTATCTTTGTTAGAAGGGAGACAATATTCAACCTAATTATATTGAAATTGAAGAAAACATTGGTCTCGTCGAAGCATTGTTTTATAACTCTATCTTGCTTTCTTTATCTTTATTTAATTTGTCTTTCTATAAAATTCCAAAGCGTTGGGAAAGATTACAAGTACATAAATTGGTTTCTTGGCATGGAGGACGACAGTATGGATAAACTCATAGGACATATGTTATTCCAAAGATTAGGAGTTTTTGGGGAAAAGAATATAGAACTATTTAATGAGAAATGGATTTCTATTTGGTGATTAATATTACAAGTATGGAAGATGGAGAGAGATCTTAAGAATGAGTTGGTTTCTAATAAATATTTATATAGTATAGGAATACAGAAAAATGAAGAAATAGGAAGAATGAGAGAGAAGAAATGTTTTGTAAAATTCGGGCCTTTCCAATACACGCCAAGGGATGGTCATCTTGCATCAACACGACCCCTAACCAATACCTACAAGCATTCTCTTCAACAACAAATTTTTTTTATTAAGTCTGGCAACACTAACATAGGGGCTGCCACATGTTTGTGACGTCCATCAACAGAATATATTACTAACACATTTGAATTTGAATAAAAGTCCCCTATTCTTTGATTCTTCATTGAAATCATTTTTTGTTCTGTCTTTTCCATACATACATCACATCACTCTATTCATTCAATATTATGCTAATGATTTAATCATTGTAGGAAGTAATATTGATTTTGCATATAATT
>Ga0099825_1000789_pt1 | contig 36822 bp, 18 predicted proteins | sample SiratroredBW_FD_76838 | JGI IMG/M metagenome (GOLD analysis project Ga0099825, IMG submission 76838) | Root nodule microbial communities of legume samples collected from California, USA - Siratro red BW | ecosystem: Host-associated > Plants > Roots > Nodule | place: USA: California | collected...
AGGAACACCCCTACACTGCCCTTTCCGGCTGACCAACGCTCCTCACTAAATACAACTTTTATCATGGCTTGAACTAATTAAATTGTTATGTTCAGGAGCAAGAATAGAAAGAAGTACAGCAGATTATAGTACAGAAAATAACAAAACACATAAAACACCCCTTTGTACGTGGCGTTGTTAAACCAGAGGTTCAAGGGAGTCTAAACGAACTTTCGTTCTTTCAATAGCCCCTTCTTCGGACCAGTAGCCTGCAACCTCGGGTATTCCAGCCGATATACAAAAACGACCAGGCGTCCCCTTGATATATCATTTAAAATTTAAAAAATCACATATATATATATATATATATATATATATATATATCATTTAAGATTTAAAAAATCACACATATATATATATAATGATTGAAGGCTCAAATTGTTTTTGTCACGAACTAATTCCTCGTATCACCTTTGAAAGTAGAGAAATCGAATCCTAACCTTCATTTTTACGATTCTCCGCCTCCAATTTAAAATAATTATTAAAAATCATGATGGAGTAACTCTAGAAATTTTGATTTTAATAAAAATATGTTAGAATTTTTATTTCCTCAGTGAGTAAATTCTATAAATAAATAAAATTTTCTAAAAGTTGGAGTGTTAACAAACAAGCCTTCAGAACATAGAATTATAATAGCGTAAAAAAAGTAATTGAAGTTGATATCTAACAAATTTTTACAATTATTTTATAACTACTATTTTATTCTTCATTTTCTTTATTTTTTCATAAATACAAAATTTCATTTTTATAATAATTATAATATTTTTAAAAGTAGGTTATAATATCATTGTTACGTTTGTCAAGAAAATTATTTTTCAATTAAAGATACAGATGTTCACTAACACAAACACCAAACTTAGAGATAAGTATGTTAAATCCTAAATCACGAAAAACATGATTCCAAAGAAATTTCACCCTTACAAAGAATGATTATATATCTTACTTTTAATATTAATATTTATTTTATTATATCATTAAACATTTATCTTATATATATAGAGTAAAAAATCTAAATGAAAATATTTTAATCAACATAAAAGACAGGAAACATATTGCAAATTATATAATAATTCAATTCAATTTTAAATATTAATTATATTTCTTAGAGTTTATGCAAAGGACTAATTTGTAGGAAAATTTATTCCGATAAATAAATAAGATCGCTCAACAAAAAAGAGTATTAGCTATATGCAGTTGTCGGTGCAAAGTTATTTTGTACTATAAACTAACCAAATAAAAATTGTTATAAATACTATTATTCTGTGGATAAAATATGGATCACGCAACCCGTGTAAAACGTGCAAAGAAATGAAAGTAAGTATAAAAGAAAAAACATGGTCATCGTTCTTGGTGGCCTCTGATCTGAGTGAAAAAAAAAATGAAAAACACTTCACTTGTTATTTTCTCTCACTGTAGTGAAAGATGATGCTGAGTTTGCAAACACGTTCACCGTTTTCCCTCATTTTCTCTCAGTTCAAACCCTATTCTTCACCCTTCAAATTCAAACCCCGTTTCTCAAAGATCAGAATGTGCTCAAGCCAGAGTCTGGTGGAGCACGTCGTCCTCGTCAAGGTCAAAGACGGAACGGAACCGACCAAGGTCAACGCCATGGTCGACGCCCTGAACTCGTTAGCCTCCATCGACGGGGTGCTGCACCTCACGGCGGGCCCACTTCTCCGTAACGGACCCACCACCGCTTTCACCCACATGCTCCACAGCCGCTACCCCTCCAAGGACCACCTCTACGCCTACAACGCGCACCCCAGCCACATCGCCGCCGTCACGAGCTTCCTTTTTCCCATCTACGACGACATGATGGTCGTCGAGTGGGTCCCCGGAAAAGCGACCCTTAAGATGCCGGCGAAGGGCTCGAGCCTCCGCGTGAGGTTTTTGAAGCTGAAGGGTGGTGACGACCACGACAAGGTTAAGGACGAGGTTTTGAGTGTGGTACGAGGAATGGACGAGGATGTCGGGGAATTTTCTTGCGGCGAGAACATCTCGCCGGAGAGAGCAAAGGGGTTCTCGATCGCTTCGCTGACGGTTTTCCCCGGACAGAAGGAAGTGGAGAGTGTGGAGATGGAGGAAGGGTTGGTGAAGGTGGTGGAACATGTGGAGGATGTGGTGGTTGTTGACTATGTGCTGCCTTAGCTTTTCTCACTTTTTTCTTTCCACTTTCGTTACTGTTTCACACTTTAAATTCAAGTTTAGGTTGAATAATTTGTACGACAAAAATAAAGTATTATGTACATTAATAGACTGTATTATGTACGACGTAAACTGTATTACACTAAAAACTATTAGGTTGTTTATTAAACTAAAATAAAGTATTACGTACGTTAATAAACTGTATAAAAGATGTTCGGTATGTATTAAAATAAAGTATTAAGTTACTTACTATCATCATATTTATTCTAGATTCATATATTGACTTGCATGTTTTCTACTGATATGGTGTCACAAACTTTTGAAAATGTTGTTGATGAGAAAAAAAAAAGGTAAATATATAGTTTTCTTTGATTTTTTTTTTAAATTTATCTATTTTATGATATTTTTAAAAGAGTATTAAGTCAATGATATCTTGATTGAAAAAGACTCGACTGTGTATTGACCTAAGTTCAGCTGAAATGATAATACCAAAAAAAAAAAAAAATTTAAGAGAGAAAGAAAATGTAAAAATTTTAAATTCTTACTTTTTAGATTTTTTTTTTCTAGATTTAAGCAATAAATGACTTTCATAATTTTTTAAAATATTTTATTCAAATAACATATTTTATTATAAAATATTTCAAGTTTTTTTATATAACATTTCTTTATATAAAAACGTCGCCTTTATGTTTTCTTATTTGTTAAGTGTATATTGAATGCATCATCTATCAGCATACACGGAACTTTACAATACAGTTAATTTATAACTTGTTTCTAGTAATTATTTTTCAAAATCAGATTTATGAACTTTATTTCATTGAAAAAATATTATTAACTAAATACTTACGAACCTTTCTAATAAAGTTTTTAGTAATCATCCTGTTATAGAATTATAATAATAAAATATTAATATATAGGAAAATATATGCTCTTTTATAAATAAAAGTGTTGGTGATTTTTTTAGTACAATGAAAAACATTTAATGGATCTTCATCAATATAGTTATTTTTGTTTGGAATTTAACAAGTTAAGTGAGACATTATATGTTTATGTTAATATTTTGATATGACAATAATTTACTTGACACGTACAAAAATAAAATTGAATTATTTTAGAGAAAAATAGTTTTTTCATATAATAAATTTTAAAAATTATTTAATATATTAATTTTTGATAATTTTGAATAGATTTATTAAAATTTGACCGGAGTTGATAATTTTAATGTGTTATTTCAATAATTACTAAGAGATGTTAAATTTAATAATATTTTATTATATTTAGGGATAATTAATTTTCTGATAATTTTTTTATGTTCAAAAAATTATTTGGTAAAAACTTATATTAAAATTATAAAGAAAAAACTTGCCGCTAGAAATGATTATGAAAAATATAAAGTAATCAAATTTGTATTAAAATGTCTATTCATTTCTTATAATTCGAGAAAAATAATTACTACCAAACGTATCCATCAGATGGAATTAGTATAATTAATATTGAATTTGAACACTTAATAACTAATTTATGTTATTTTTTCAAAGGAAACTCGCCAGCATGTTAGAATATACAGTTAAAAGATTTTTTGAGAAATTTAATTTATATTTTTAGTAGGAAAACTCTTAATTTTTTTAACTTGTATCAAAACTTACTCATAGAGTGATGTTTAATTTAATAATACTAAATATTTCTAACAAAAGAAAAAAATTCAGTCATAAATAAATTACTAACAGTAACATATTATCATAATATCCAGTGTGAAGTTTTTTCAATATTTCAATTTGTTTATTTGTTTAACAGTGATTAATGATTTTCAATTTCAGTAGAGAAAAACATTATAACACTTGAAATGTCTAAAGGGCCGTGAGAGGACAATGAATATATGGGCTTGTTCAACATGTGGCCCATGACAGTGACTTAAAAGACAATTTTTTTTTTTAATCCCACGGTTTCTCTCTCCACATGTGGTGTTAGAAAAATTCAAAATATTATACTCTAAATTTTTAGATTATGAAATATATCAAATTGTACCATTCAAAATATCTATATTTTGAATTTGTAATATAGAATTATAAGATTTAAAATGTATTTTTGAATTATGTTATGCATAATTTAGAAATATATTTTAATTTATACAATATGTAAATTATTTTTAAATTACATAATTCAAAAGCATATTTTAGATTGTATAATTCATAATATATTTTATATTATGTAATTTAAGATATATTTTTAAATTATGTAATTTAAAAGTATATTATGAATTATATTATTAAAAATATTTTTTCAAATTATATGATTTATAATAAATTTTTGAATCTAGAAATATATTTTAAATTGTAAAATATATAATAAAATTTAAATTTTATTCTAAAATATTATTTGAATTTTAAATTACATAATAAAAAGTTATAAATTTAAAATAAAAATTCGATTATGTAATTCAAAATATTTCCTGATCTAGGAATAATTTATATTGTTCTTACACTTATAAATTTAAAAAAAAAAATATGAAGATGTTATAAAAATTGTCAAATTTAAATTGGAATGACCTAATCTTTCATGGGAAAATATCTACACACAATGTATGTCATGACTGTATGTTTGGCAAGAACTTTACCAGAATGACAATATATCTACCTGCAATATATGATTTAGATTCTCAAATTATATAATCATTAACTTTTTGCATTTTATTCCACTTTTATTTTTAAATATTTGTTACATGAAACAAATAAAAATACTATTTAAAATATATTTTAATAAAATTATTTTTTATAAATTTTTTACTATAATATATAATAATGACTTAAATTACTTCTATTTTAATTGTGACTCACTGATTTTTGATATTATAAATCTTAATATATTTTAACTATATGAAACGTGATATATTTATTTTAGTAAAATTTAATAAAAAAAATTTAGGAAAAGAAAACATTCTCTTTTAGTTTAGTAAACTTCATTGATTAAAAAAATACTTTACATATTTTTATTTAGCCACAAATCAATTCTTTTATATATATACTCACTAGATACGAATATTAAAAAAAACATTTATTTGGCGCACCAAGTTTATCTCAAACCCATTTAAAATTCAGATTTCATAAACTGAGTTTTAATGAGACCATAGAATCACTTACCAACCCCTACTGATTGCTTTCTTTGAAACATAAATAATTTTATATTATATATTTTGTGTTTACGTGGACTTTTAGTTAATAGAACTATATGATTTTTGTGTAGTCTACTGACAAATCTTAAACGAAAATATATTTACTTGTTAAATACAAAATGAATTGGGATATTAATTATTAGTTCTGGACGGCAAAATAAACTAAACTGAACCACAAATTCTAATATAAGTAAATGGATAAGTAATCAATTAGTTCAATAAACGAGGAACACAGTATTAATTTAGTCCTCAAAAAGATTTAATTAGATTTTTAATATATAAAAATACAACAATTTGATTTTGCTGTAAGTTTTGTGGAATCATTTTGTTATTAAATTGTAATTTCAAAGGCCAATTTAATACTAGACTAGAAACTGTTTTGTTGTTAAATTATAATCTTAAATACTAATTTAAACTTTTTTACGCATTCAGCACTTAATAAATTTGCTTTTATTTCGAAATTTGAATTCACAACAATACCCCGGATATTATATTGACTTCTGTGATTGATTAATACATTTCTATATGGTAGTTTGGCTAATCATTAGTTATTGACATTAGAAAACATATAATTAATATTTCAGCATAAGACAAGACTTTTTAATTTCTTAATTAAGCATAAGCATCTTTTTAAAGGTAGGGTGCCTACAAAATCAATATAAAGTAAGTCTTTAATTTTCAAATTAAGTTAGCAATTTGAAAGACATATGAAGTGAGAATATGTAGGAATTGAATAACTTTTTATTTTTATAATTAAGATGCATTACATGCATTAAATATGATATTTGACCGTTTCCTTGGAATTGGTATTCTTCATTTCAAATATCTTGATCAACTTCAATTAAATGTTCATAATATTAGTCAATTGATTAGCTAAGGGGATCTAATCATGCAATCATGCAGCCTCCTAGAATAGTAGATGATTCATAAGTCAAATAAAACCTACAATAATTAACAAGGGAAGGCTAGAAGTTTTTATTTGATTATGCATGAATTATTATTTAATTAGGAAATAATTTCAAGAACTATAATTAAATATTGAAGATTGTTACTTAATAAGGTTAGGAGTGTGATAGACTGAGTTTTGCAGGCTAATGTAGCATTAAGTATGTTGCATGAAGGTTTTGGTAATAACAGTATTAGGCTTATGTAATGAATATGAGAATTATGAAAGTTATAGGAAGGAAAAGAATATTTATAATTACATCAACTTTGAAATATATGAGTTAAGGTGGTTTTAGGGATTACCAAAGTGTCATTTTAAAACAAAACAATTTTACCGACTATAATAGTTTTAAAGGGTTTTTAGCTCACCTAAAACAATCTCTTTAAAATCAATATGATTTTCTGAATTGTATATAATTAATAACGTAATCTTGATTAAAGTATCGTTAACTAAAATTTTATTAAAATAATAAGTCAAATTTAAGAGAAGTAATTGAATTGTGAAAATTCTTACAAAGTGATTCATTTTCACAGACCAAATTTTACAAGGACTTGTGATGAAATATTAAAAAAATTGAATATCAAGTCAGTGAAGAATATATTATTTATAATATATTAAATGAGAGATGAGAGAAAAAAGAAAAATATAAAATTTATATTAATTCACTTTTATAAAAAAAGTTACATTTACGAATTTTCAACATTTTGAAACACCTATAAAAAATATGAAAGAAAACACTAAAAAACAAAGATTTTAAATCTTACAAAATCTTAGTGCCAAACTTTTTAAAACCTTGTCACAAGAACAGTTTAATCACCCACAATATACAATAATTACAAAAGATGAACAAAATTATTAAAAAATGATAAACACAAAAGAATAGAAAAGAAATAAAGGTGACCATCCACTTAAACCCTTGAATAAAAAAGTTTGAACCAATGATACAAGAAAGAAAGCCAAAAAAAATCGATATTAAGGAAACATCTCTCTAGTTTACAAAAGTGTTTATCAATCAAGGAAAAAAATATTCATTCAATTCGTAAAAAATAGAAAAACATACACTTCATTTTTATATCTCGTTTTTAATAGATTAAAATTTTTATGTCCTTTAAAACATAGCCAAGAATTAAAGTCTTAGATTTTTAATATATTAAAATAAGTTTTCAATTTATTAAAATCAGTAAAGTATACACTTTAAGTGATTTTGATTTATTAAAATTCATTTTAATTGATTAAATCAAAGCTATATGTAAGGTTTGGCATTTAAGTGATTTTAATAAATTAAAAGTTCACTTTAATTTGTTAAAATAAAGTTGATTGGTGATTTAATTGATTAATTTGTATTTTTAATTAATTTAAATGTTCCTTTTTACATATTTAAATGAATTTTTAAATTAAAACATTTTTTAATTTATTAAAACACAATTCAAACTTTCTAATGATTCTTAAACACTTTAAAAATATTTTATAATTTAATCAAATTCAAATAAGAGATAAAACATTACTTACAACACATCCTAAATAAAATACAACTCAATAAAAATATCAAACACTGTGATCAAGATCTTCATCTCTTGGATCTTCAATAGATTCTGTGGTTGGAAATACCAAGTACTTAATCTTCTAGCTTTTATGTCATCAATTTCAATTAAAGAAATTTCAATTTGACCTTAATTAAAACAATTTTAATTCAATAGTAATTACTATTTGTCCTTAGTTAGAGTAGTTTTAACTTGATCTCAACCATATTATTTTTACTCAAAATAAAACATTTTTAACTTGACCTCGAGTAGATTTCTACAATTCAACCTTAGTTAATATATTGACTTTGTTTATGAAAAAAATCATCCATTTAACCTTTATAAAAATATCTTCAATTCAACTTTAGATAAAATATTTATAACTCAGACTTTTATCATGACATCTTTGAAAATGTTAACTCTAAAAAGAAGATTAAATAAAAATTTAAAAATACTTTTTGAATTTTTTTAAGATGATATAATCAAGATTCTTTTACTGTCTTTATTTAATTGTTGATATAAGAATTGTTATAAAAATATATTCCGGTTCATCATTATAAAGATAATTTATTATCGTTATAAAAAAAAAAGAATAGTGATATAATTTTTGACACATTTAACAATATAGGTCTCTGATCAATCAATTTCATACAAAATGGAAAAATTAGTAAGATGTTAGTATTTATTAAGGTGATTACATGGTGAAAAACATTTAATGATACATTTAATTCTTCAAAAGGCATTTTCTCTCTCAAGTTAAAAGATAAACAGACAAAATTAGCTCTAAAACAACAATAACTTATTTTTAAACTTATTCATTTGTTTAATAAAATGTAAAGCAAATATTTGTATTTTTAGTTGTAACACGAAATACCTGAGTTGTCTACTTAAAAATTCAAATATAAGAATTACTTATAACAACTCCAGAGTGACTTAGAAAATATACTTATAAATGTTGATTATAATAAAAATTGTTTTTTACCAAAATCTGTATGTAGTTCAATGGTAAAGACTAGTAAGCATAAAAATGACTTATGTTGTGTGTATTGCTTTTGTGATTTGTTAACTATCCTTACATTTCAAAATCATTTAGATTTTACAAAGGTTTTTAACTTAAACTTGAGGTAAGTATAATACTAGTAATTATTCTTAAATACTATAAATATATGTATTTTCTAACCTTAACCCAAACCTTAAACTAGTTTGTTAATTAAATATGTTTTTATCATTTGTCATCCTTCTATTCCGTATATTATTGTTCATTCAACATATCATTTATCTAATCAGGTGTCATTTTGCATTAAACTAATATACACTTTCTTTTCTTCTTTATTACATTCTTTTACTTACTTTCATCTTTTTTTTAGTAACTTACTATCAATTATTCGTGTTTATAAATGTAAATATTAACTTTTTTTTAATAACTGTGTTGTATTTTTTTATGATAATATTGATTTTGGATAGATAAATAATTTCAACATATATTAGAGCCTTTATGATGGAGGTCTTTAATAAAAATTGACCTCATGCAAAATCTTGCTAAATTTCAATTCATCAATGCTGAGAAACATTTCTATCTTCTTCTTCTTCTTTTTTTTTTTTCAAACGAGGACATAACATCAAAACACATATTATTAAAAATAACCAACTGCTCGTTGATATATAAAGATTTGGAAGACCTTATTTATTATACAGTTACTTTTTTATTAAGATTACTACAAAATTCAATTTTAATTTTTCACAATTAAAGCAAGAATAATTTCCATTCAAATAAACAGAATTCACATTTTTGAATTTGATTCTATGTTCCACACATACTAAAAACACTATTTATATTATACGATCGACGACCATAAACATAAATAAATTACATTTAATTTATATATATTATGTATTATACGGTCCATCATACACATAAATAAATATTCATAAAAAAACTATATTTAATTTATGTGATGTTATTTAGTAATTTCTATTTATCTTTAATTTGAATTTGTCTTCTTGTGGGTCATTTTAATCTATTCCATTATCTAGCAATATTTTATTCATACTCAAATATCTTGATAATGAGCTGAGCTAATCAAACACTTTTTTTATCATGATTATATGTCAAATTAGTTGAAAAATTAATTTCTTATAAAAGTAACAAAATCGGGTCAATTCATTATTTGTTTTGTCCCTATATTAGATATTAAAATAGACAACACCAAATTCTAACCTACTCAATCACACCCTTAAATTATATATCATTTAATATTTAATCCAAATTAGTAAATACTAGTAAATACACAATGATGTGTTATATATACTTTGGATTTTTGGAATTGACAAAGGAAAAATAATGATGTAGATGACGTAAGTGTATCAAAATAAAGAAGAATAAATAAGAGGGGAATAACATGTGGATATTGAATACTGAATATGCATCATTTCATCATCAATATTATAGATTGTACACAATACTGCTAAATGTTAAGACACAGCAGGCTCCAAGCGTGAGCGTCACTGTCAAATCTTACGAATTTTCTCTCTCTTTCTCTCTCTCTCTCTCTTCAGTTGTTTCAGAGAGAAGAATTCATACGACAGCCTTCACTCCAGAGATTCCGTTGTTCAAGCTTCGATCTTTATCACACTCTCTCTCTGGGTCTACCTTCTTTTCTTCTTTCAATCTCACCCAAAAGAAAAAATAATGTTTCTGTTTACCAAGGTAAGATTTTGGAATGATAATGCTGTAACTAACATTACCCTTAATAAACTACGCCATATTTTGACTGTAGAATTTTAATATATTGCAAGAAAAGGGTGAATTTTGCTCTCTGCTCGCTTTTGGGTCACGCATTGATTTTGAGCTCTGTGTTTTTTCATGTTTCGCTGTGTTTTTCTTCTTCCTTGTCGAAGGTTGGATATGCGTTAGAACTTGGAATCATTAAACTCGGTTTTTGTTTCTTAATTTGTTGTCCTCCGATTTCTGTTACTAGATATTTTGCTGCTGCAGGTTATCCAAGAACGGTTGAACATTTAAATTTAAATTTTGATGTGAATTGTTGGAGATTGTTAAAGGGATTTGGTTTGGTTTGGTTTTATTCAATGAATGTGCGAGTTGGCCGAATTTGGTCAATTATCTTTGGCATCTTGGACGGTTGCTTCTTTTGTTTTTGTTTTTCTTAATTTTGTTTAGAAAAGGTTAATGATGGTGTCTGTGTAGCAGTACCTTCATAGCCTCATATTATCATCTACAATGCATCATTGACTGATTTTTTTTAGTTTTTGTTTTTGGGTCTTTGAGCTTTGGGTAGCTGTTTCCTGAGTACAATATTAAAAAAGTTCCCTTTTATGGAAATGGGATCTGCTTTTTCCCAACTCATAAAAAAATAAGAATAAAACTGATTATTAGAACCTATAATAACAGTAACAATATGCTAATAGTCTGATTCCTCTTGAAAAGGAACTCATGGTGGTCATGATTTCTCCTACACTGCTTGTTGTCTCATCTGTGCAAATGCCATAAACAATTCCAAAATTGGTCACGTTTTGTCTCTCTGTTGTGGTTAGTGCAGGCCATTGCAGATAGGGGATATGATTATTAGTATGGATAAATTTATTAAAAAATGACCATTTTTTTTTTTGTGTAATTTTTATGTATACTAATAGGACTTTCTCACCCTTTGTTGTTATATCTTCTCATCTCAGTTTGCACATGCTGCAGGCCTGGTTCTGACTTGAATTGGCTTCTTGCAATTCAGAGAGAAGAATGGAGGGTGACACATTCTCTGGCCTTGGCGATGGTGCTCAGATTGATGCCAAGATCATGCAGACATTTCACAAGAGCTTTGTTCAAGTCCAGAACATTTTTGATCAGAACAGGCTACTCATCAATGAGATAAACCAGAACCATGAGTCTAAGGTCCCTGATAACCTCACCAGGAATGTAGGTCTCATCAGGGAGCTCAACAACAACATCAGAAGAGTGTATGACTTGTATGCTGATCTTTCAAGTTCCTTTACCAAATCCATGGAAGTTACTTCAGAGGGGGATTCAAGTGGTGGTGTGAAATCAGATGGGAAGGCAGGCCACAAGAGACACAGACCTGTGTAGAGAGTTTGATTCTTTTGCTTGGTGGAGAAGTACAAGAAGTGTTGAAGGGTAGAACACAAGACTATTAGAAGATTCTGTAGTTGAAGAAGCTCTATTGTATTACAGGACTTTCTACTTGTTCCTTATATTCCAAATAAAAAAAATGATATATTGATTTTATCTACAATTCTCTCATTGTTATTTGTAGCCATGTAATTTGGATCGAATAGAAATCTAGCATGGTTGTGCAACCAATTCAATCATGCTGCTGTTGTTCAAAGTGGAAATAAGAAAGTCTTTTCATTTTTTTTTCTTTGATTATGTCATGAAAATGTAATTTAGTGATGGGCTAGATTGTTTGAGACTGAGGTATTATATCTTTCAGCTTTCCTTAACTTTTTCTCTTTGTCAAATGGAGCAAGAGGTTCTTCTTAAATCATTGTTCATCATTCCTTTTGATGGGAACCTGTCATCATAGCTTTATTCCCTTTGCAAGTTCAACCCAAAATTTTGTTTTAGTTCTCACTTTAGCTAATAGCTGAAATTGAGAAGGGGTGGTAGATACTGTTTTAGGTTCATTCCCATGTAACCAGAGCTTCTTTACTGAAAAAAACTGTTCCTGATTTTAATATTCCTTTGTGTCCTTGCCAGTGTAAGACCGGGAAGAGTACATACATACCCGAATACATGTGCGTGAAGATGCCCTGAAACAGTGTGAAAAAAGCAGCTTTAGTCTATCTTTTTGGTTCCCAATCACACACCACCACAGGAACAGAATCTTAGATAAGAAACGATGTGCTTTTGACATAAATTTTTAATCTTTATACCAAATCAATGGTATTGGATGGGAACTTAAAGTATTATATATGGACAATGATGTATCAACACCCATTTGTTAATAAATACTCTTGAGACACAAAGAAGTAGGAGAAATAAGTATCTACATGATATGATAAAAAAAATATAAATTAAGGTGTCTACTGTTTAATCATCTGAAAATTATTATTCAAACTAAGCTCTGCAGTGTCTGGAATCAGATATGTGCAAAGAATGATGATCACAACCCTTGGATATACCCCAAGTTGTTACAGAGAAAATATCATATGATATGATGAGAAAGAAAAATGAAAATAAAAAAGGGTGAATAATGAAAGTTAAAATTGGAATGTAAAAAAACCGGAGTTGATACTAAAATACAAACAGTGGCCCCAACAACAAGACAAGGGACCCAAAGGTTCTCTTTTGGGATGAAACTGAACTTCTCCATGCTCATCCTTCCTTCCAAGGTTCTTACTCTTTTACTATTCAATTATTTCCCTTCTCCATCCTTTCTATTCAGCAATTCTTTTAATGCAATGCATATGCATGGTAACTGATAAGATGCATGATAAAAGAAAGAAAAATAGAAGTGTATAAATAATCATTAATTTCTGTTTTCATTTTCTATGTAAAAGTGAGTTATATTTCAGAAATAAATACTGTTATACAAACGCCCAATAAAAAGGAAACATCTAAAAGATTCTTAATGATGTGATTTATGGTACATTATTTTATTACATAAACAAAAACTGAGCAAAGAAAAGTCTTATTTAATGGAAGTTTGTGATTTAAAAGGTGTCTAAGTACTTTTTTTTAAGGTAGAAACTCATCATTCTCATTAACAAAATTCTCATATCTAACTGAAATTGGAACTATAGTTTTGTAGAATATGAGCATAACATTTACCTACTATACCAAATTTTGTTAGTATTTCTCTTTTTGTTCCACTCATGCAATAAATGTCCTGAAGGACAAACCTCATAGTTGATAATTATATGGCTTGGATTTCTCTCTCTCCCTGATTGAGCAGATGTCTTTGTTGGAGGACCCTGTGAATGGCAGCCTAATTTCCTGATCTCAGTAAATTGGCCCACATGAGTGATTGCTGAAAATGGCCTGTTTCTGGTTTAGATTTTGCACATTGAAAAAATAGTACCTTTTCCTTATCTGCAAAATTGATCCCTCTGTCCGTACCCTCTATTCACAAACAATTCACTTGGACATACCATCATGTGTGTGTCCATACCCTCAGAGCATTTCTTGGCCTTACACTCAAAAAATCCAATGTTAACTTATCATATCATATACACAAATCATAAAATATAATCATAAGCCTCTCATACAACAGTTCTTTATTTTGACATTTTCTTTTTCCTGTCACACATTTTTCTATATTTATTAGATCAGAAATGTCGTTTGTTTGACTAGTTTTTCATATTATGAGGATCAAATCCAAATTTTTATACTGATCTTAACATATAGATTGATTATCATACTAAAAAATTTACCAGTTTCTTGAACAGAGGAGGGAGAATGATTATATCAGTAACAAACAAACACATCTTGGGTGGCATAACTCTATGTAGATGTGTTAATGATTAACCTGGAAACTAAAAACCAAAGGGTTGGAGGAGGTTTTGGGAACTGTGCCAAAAAATGGATATGCATGCTAAGTTTGAGGTAGTGATGAAGGGCCATGGAAAAATGAGATATTAAAATTGGTTTGGTCCCTACACAGGCCAAGACAAATTAAACATTGTCTAGTACATAACATGTGCAGTGGGAATCTACTTTTGCCTTTCTTTCCCTTTGTTCCTTGCATTTCCAGCAAATAGGTTGGAAAGGAGGCCATCTCTAGTTTGCCCTAATAAAGCCATTTTATAATAATAATGCAACCCATTGATATCTACATCATTGGTTGGACCAATCACACTGATTCCACTATAATAATAATCATAATAATAATAAGCCACGCCCCATGCCGCAAAGGTGTTTGATTATATGACTAAATAAATGACACTAACAATAATTTGATAGTTTTAGCAAGTTTGTTATCCTCTTCTAATTTGAAAACTGATCTACATTTGGTTGGTGGTTCCAAAAGACACACGGATTTATCAGAATTGTATACTTTTTTAAGAATATTGATAAACTTTGTGACGTTGACCTCCCTTAGTGATCCTCAAAGGTTCCCAAATTATGTTTTTTAGGGTTTTATATTCGACGATCTTGTCCAAAGATCATGTCTCAACACTCTTTCTTGGAAGAACATATATAACTCTACATATTATATATTGGAAATTTTTTGCGTGGTTTAAATAAATAAATCTATCCATGTTTTATTTATCTTTTATTTCTTAAGAAAAATTGAACAAGTTTTTGCAGCGTAATTTAAAAAGAAATATTTTTATGTTTAAAAAAATAATAGAGTAAAAAGTAATTTTTTAATTATTATATAACTATTTATATATTTTACTCCTTTTTTGACTTATTCAATTAAATTGGAAGACATTTCTCAACTTTTCCCTTATTTTTATTCATCCAAACAGCATATATTATTTTTCATTATATTTTTCTTGTATTTTTATTATTCATATTTTATTCCTGTTAATTTCTTTTATAACAAAAAAAAAAAATCATTTAGGAAAAGAATTCACTCTTTGCCATGAGATGCTTCATCCATATTCTTTATAAACTTTTTTTTTTCTTTCCTCCCTTCAACCTTGCTCACTCTCTTAATTATTTTTTTCTCTCCATCACTTCGAATATTTTAACCAAGCAAACTCATTAAAGTCTCACATTTACACAACAAAAGTCATATAATTTTTTATTATAAATTATTGAAGATTTATATTAATTAATAGCATGATCAAAGTAGAATATATGATAAAAAAAGTTTCTCTTATCTATAATATAGTACATTTTTTAATAAGATTACGAAAACACTTTGGTTAATTTTTTTTAAAAATATTATCAATATACTAAATTAATCTTTATTATTAATCGCTTTTAATTTTTTGTTCCTACTGCTTGTTTATATAAAACACAAAAGTCATTATATTTAATAAAAATAAATCAGGAAAATAATATCAAATTATATAAAAAAATATAAAGTACTTTATAAAATGACCAACAGTTTTTTTTAGTGTGTCTATCAATAATAAGAGTGTAATTTTGTTAAAAATAAATTAAAGAAAGATACTACCATCACTTTTCGTGTGTGACAATATAATTGCGTGTGAATGCTTAATTAAATCATTAAATCATACTACTCCTTCAATCCGTAGATGTTTTCTTTTTTTATGTAAGTTTTCTCTTATAACTTCAATGTGGGCGAGTCTAATTAATAGGTTCAATTTGCAATAAGTTATTGTCAGTTTTGACTTTTGGTAGGTATTCTAGGGTATATAATATATTACTTCTTTAAGTAAAATATTTAAAAAGGTTATTTATTTATTTATTTGTTATTTTTAAATTTGAAGATGATATTAATTGTTTTGTCATTTATATTTTTACCCTTTACTTAATATTTAATTACTTTACATATATTAGGGTAAAGTAATCCATTCCAACATCTTTCAATAAGATATGAAATAAAAGTATACATGTATAATGACGGGATTATGTCATTCACTAAGATTGTTAGAAAAGAGAGAATGCACTTAGATTAATGGGCTAAAATACAAAGCTAGCTAATGAATCCTCCTTCAATTCATACTTGTAATAAACATTTTTATAATTTATGAAAAATTTCAATATGACCGTTAGAGAATTTTATTTCCTGAGATATGTTCTTTAGTTTCATGTTAATTTCTAGATAACTATTTACAATTTTGTTCAGTTATGAATTTTTATTAATAATTTAGACATTTGTTATAGTGAATGTATAAGGAATAACATTGTAAACTTTGCAAGTATACTCAATTTTGCTTTTACGGATCTTGCAACCTTCACAGTGTAAAGTTTTGACTTGAGAAGTTAATGCACAATTAGAAGAAGAATTATGGTGTATCATTTCTAAATCATCCAATTAATTATTTTTAGTTTTTCATTCTTCTCTTATAATTATTTCAACATATTCTTAAGTCACGTTATCTCTCCCTTTCTCTTATTTGAGAAAGGAGAGCTTCTTCCTGTACCTGTAGATGAAGATTTTGAAAACTTGGCTGATCTTTAGCTTCATCATAAAGCCCACTCAAAGCATTCAATAACTACCTTAGCACAATAAACACAAATGTACCTCTTCATCACTTTTCTTAGTGTTTATTATTATATTTTATGTATTATTTTCTCAAATAATATAGTATTTTTTTTTCTTTTTCTTTTTCATTGGTTTCTTGTACTTTTTTTTCTTCAACATGTTATTTCTTATTTCTTATTTCGAGTTAAAAAAAGACAGTCAAGTTTTATATAGTTTTATATGTCCATACTTATCACATGTATGTGTATTAGAAAAAAAAAATCTAACTCTTGTTTTTTATAAATTTTCAAAATTTATTACTATAAGGTTCAAAATTTCATTATTAGAATTGTTTAATTTTCTTCTTCATGTTTAACTTTTCTTGATGTCACAACTTTGCCTTTTACATTCTTTTCCTTCTTCCTTTTATTCTTTCAATTTTTCAAATTCAAGCTTATCTCTGCTCATTTTTTTTTTTAAATTATCATATTAAGATAAGATCCTTAACTTATACTCGAATATTGTTTTCATCTTAAATTGTCAAATTGGATTAAGAAATCACATCTTAATTTTAAAGTCTTCTTTACAAGTTTCTTTTCAAAGATGATGAGATAATTTAGTATATGAATGATAGAAACACTTTGTTTAAGTAAAACAAAGAAAAGTTATTATTATTATTGTGATATTATGTTATTGTTTTCTAAAATTTAAGATAAACTAAATCTTGTCCAAATCTTAGAAAAGTATTTTAATTTTACAAAAAATTCAAATATGATTTTAATTTATAAATAATGTTAAGTTTAAGAAACTAAAATATTCTTTAAAAACTATTTTGAATCCTTCAGATTTAATATTTTGAGACTAAAATCATATATTTTTAAACTTAAGAGATTAAAATAATTTTTTAATATAGTATTAAAACCGGATCAATCTAAAATTTTTCGAAACTAGAAAGAATCATAATTAAACTTTTACCATTTGTTTGCTTTCCGGTTCAGCAGACCCGGTCTGGTTTTCCTCCGGTCCCTTCTTTCATATTGATACGAGTTTTCCATTTACTCCTTCCGTTAGGGGTTCAGTTTGCTACCGAAATCCAAAATTGGAGGGAGAATGTCGGTGAATCTGACAGAAAACGCGATTCCGGCGATAATCGGGGGCGACGTGAACGCCAAACCGCTTGTTCAGGTTCTGGAAGTAGCGTTATTATCAAATACCAACATCTCGCAGAAGCAGAGATACCGTCTTCTGCTTTCCGACGCCGTTTTCTCTCACCACGCGGTCCTCGCCACTCAGCTCAACGACCGAGTCCGAACCGGGCGAGTTCGGAAGGGTTCGGTTGTTCAGCTTCTCGATTATATATGCACTCCTTCCAAGAACCGCAAGTCTCTCTCTTCTCTGCAAATCTAATTTTGGATTTAAGTCATTTCTGTAATTATGCTCAAATTTGTTTTGTTGCGGTTGTGAATATAATAATATTCATGTGATTTCACTTTTTCTGTGATTCGAATTTAAATATGGTTCGAATTTCACTTCGTAAAGCTAAATTTAATATAACCTTATTTGTCACGCTTTGCAATTGTAAACCCTGATAGTTCGAATTAAAAGAGGACACGGTTGAATTTTTGGTTAAATAAATTTTATCTTTGATTAGTTAGAGTGTGAATTAAGAAATGCAGTTGCAACATAATTAGAGACTTTCAAAACCTTAGCATTTAGTTGTTAGACTTAATGTGTTTGCGTATGGATTCTAAGGAATAAAGAAGATGTTACTTATTGAATCTTACATATTCAACTTTAGGTTTATCCTGCAAAGTTAGTTTATATACTTATGTGTTTTTCCTTGAACAGGATTATTATGGTTCTAAACATGGAAACTATAATAGCTGATTTTGAGATCATTGGGAATCCAAAGCCATTCGGGGATTCAGATTTACTGAGTGTGAGAGCTTTAACTGATAACACTGTGGCCAGGAATAATAATATTAGTAATAATATTAGTAATCCTGTTGCTCGAAATGCAAGTCATGATAACGCCCAGAATTTCAGGCCAACAATTCAACCTCCATACCAACCGCCTCCAGTATACAAGGGCCGTGGGGCAGTTATGAAAAATGAGGCGCCAGCACGCATCATTCCTATAGCTGCTTTGAATCCTTATCAAGGTCGGTGGGCTATCAGGGCAAGGGTAACTGCTAAAGGGGATCTGCGGCGCTACAATAATGCACGCGGTGATGGGAAAGTGTTCTCATTTGATCTCCTGGATTCTGATGGAGGTGAAATACGAGTAACATGCTTTAATGCTGTTGTTGATCGCTTCTATAGTGTAATTGAGGTTGGTAAAGTTTACATGATATCAAAAGGTAGCTTAAAACCTGCACAGAAGAATTTCAACCATTTGAAGAATGAATGGGAAATTTTTTTGGAATCAACTTCAACAGTTGAGCTGTGCCCAGATGAGGATGATTCTATTCCTAGACAGCAGTTCTCCTTCCGACCTATCAGTGACATTGAGAATGTTGACAATAACTCCATCCTTGATGTTATTGGGGTTGTGACATCTGTGAACCCTTCTGTTCCCATCTTGAGGAAGAATGGAATGGAAACCCAGAGAAGAATTTTGAGTCTGAAAGACAGTTCTGGCAGGAGTGTTGAACTTACACTGTGGGGAGAGTTTTGCAACAGGGAAGGGCAACAGATGCAAGAGATGGTAGATGCTGGGTTTTCCCCTATTTTAGCAGTCAAAGCAGGGAAGGTGAATGATTTTAGTGGAAAGTCGATAGGCTCTATTTCTACCACACAGCTTTTCATAAATCCTGAGTTCCCTGAGGCCAATAGCTTAAGAGAATGGTTTGATCTGGTAGGAAAAGATTCTGCTTCCCTTTCAATTTCTAAGGACGTTATTCCTGGAGGAACGAAGAATGAGATTCGCAAAACTATATCCCAAATCAAGGATGAAGGTCTGGGACGGTCAGACAAGCCAGACTGGATAACAATAAGGGCAACCATATCATTCATCAAGACTGATACATTTTGTTACACTGCTTGCCCTCTGATGATTGGAGATCGACAATGCAACAAGAAAGTGACCAGGTCAGGAAACACAAGATGGCAATGTGATAGATGCAATCAGGAATTTGAGGAGTGTGATTACCGGTTCCTTCTCCAAGCTCAAATTCTGGATGGCACAGGATTAACTTGGGTAACTGCTTTCCAGGAAGCCGGTGAAGAGATTATGGAGTATTCAGCGAAAGATCTGTACTTGTTGAAGCATGAACAACAGGATGATGAGAGGTTTGGAGAAATAATCAAGAGCCGACTCTTTAAACAGTTTATGTTTAGGCTGAAAATCAAAGAGGAATTATATGGCGATGAGCAGAAGGTCAAGATTACTGTAGTTAAGGTAGATAAAGTGAACTATTCTTCAGAGAGTCAATACATGCTTGATTCGATTTCCAAGTTTTGTAGGCAGTGATTGTAGCTTGGTGGCAGCTTCTTTTAGTATGATGAGAGCCATACATACAGTGTTGGTATTCAAGCTTTACATAGAATTAATCATTAGTCATTACTGACAATAAGTTACTACGTTATTTGTATGCCCATAGCAGAGACATATACTTAGATAGTATCAATTCAAGTTTGAATTTCCTGCTGCTTCTTTTTTTGTGTGTGGATGTGTCTTTATATCACAGAGGATATATTCATTCTCGTATTACCTCATGTGGCCTGTGATCCCACTATTGTCGAATTATCAATAATCATTACTACTATCTGATTCATTCTAATTTAATCTCAGTTATATTTGTAGTTAATATTATATAATCGTTCCTTAGAGTTGGATATAATGTAATCATTAGTCTGCTAGTTATTTCATTCTCGTGCAGCAAATTGACGCAATTAAAAAGAAATATACGTTTTAAGGATGGAAGGGCTTCTGCCCAAGTAGAGAATAAAGACATTGCACAACAAAGAGTTCACTTCATTTCTGAAGAAAAATACATTACAGATGCATATCATTATAGGAGTTAAAAAAAATAGAACACAGTGCCTCAGAGCTTCATCAGCTTCGTTTGACGGGATCGAAATTGGAAACACCAATTACAGCACCAATAATGGCCACAACAACAACTCCACCGGCTGCGATGCTGAGCAAAAAGTTCTTGAGAGAAGGTGAGACAGCAGCCTCGGCCACATCAGGAGCCATCATTGAAGCCGTCAATGCAGCTGCTGTGAGCCCTGTCACAACTTTCTCCTTCATGGAGGCTCTCACTTGAAACCTCCCATTGGGGTTTGATGCTGCCACCTTTGAAGACCGAAGAGGCAGTGGCTTGAAGAATGCATCAGAGGTAGGAACGACCTTCTTGTGGCTGGCACAAGTTACTGGCATAGCCATTGAAAGTGCAGAAGTGGAAGCCATGTCTTCTCTGTAGTTTCTCTCTTTCTTCCCCTGCTAATTGTTTGTTTACTAGCCAGAAGTTGATATGAAGATTGAGAAAATGGGTTGTATATGTTATCTTGCTTTGAGAGAAATGGTGGTGGAGGCAGAACTGGAATGAGAGGTGGAAATCTTGGGCATATTTGCCTGCATCTGACGTGGCAGCTTTCCTATTGGAAACTGATGGATAAGGTTATCTTATCTGTCCTATCATCACTTTCTGTGTTGAAATTTTAGTGAGGTTTTCAATTGGTATTTATGCTTGTAGTTGTAGTAGGTACTATTTGAACCTAATAAACAAAAACATGATTTTGATTGGCCTAGCTTAATTGCATGTGTTGGATTTACTTTGAATAATCAAAATTTATAGTGAAATATTAATTAATATGATTTTAAAGTAAATGATTACTGTATGATTGGAATTTATTCTAAATCAAAAATAGATTTTGAGTTAAGGAAAATTAAGTAGTTTTTATATTGGATAAAAAATTAAACTAAATTTTCTACTACTATAAAAACATTAGAACATAAATTGGTGTACTTTAAAATTATTTTTATTAAAAATCAATTCTGTAAATATATTCATACAGTTACTATTCTAAGTAATAGGTGAGTTATTACTATTACTTATTCTTTCCTCTCTAGGAAAAACTCTTAGTGGTCTCTATACCTTTCTTGATAAAAAAAAATTTAAAATAATAATAATAATATGTATGAGTATTTGTGTTCAAACCAACCATAAAAGTTATATATGATTCAGTTTAAATATTAAAAACTCTAACCAAACCAAACTAATTCTATAGTTTAAATTGGATGGATTTTGTTATTTTATTTATAATTTTGTATTAGTAATGTATTCAGTTTTATGTTATTAAAATTCATAAATAGTTTCTTTCTTTATTACATTTTTACAACAAAGGACAAATAAAAAAGTAAAGGTTAATTATTTTGTGTTGTACATTGTAAGATAAATACTATATATAATTTTTAGGATATACTTCTCATGAGTCTAACAAATTCCTTGTATACACTTATAAAACATTGCACCAAATTTAAAACGTAAACATCAAAATTAATCTTTCTTTTTTAGTATAAGTACATGAGTTACAATTAAATATAACTCAGAATAAATCCTATTTTTTAGTCTTAAATAAACTATATGTTTGACCATCAAACTAAATAAGATTTTTCTTATACCAAATAAAATTGTTATTTGAATGATCAACTTCACCAATTTTATTCTAATTTTCATCATTGGTTTTAGAAAGAGCTGTAATAATAGGGAAAACCAAATTAATTTGAAAACATTAACTCAAATCAAAACTATATTTTTAAAGCAAATCAATAAAATAGAAAAAGGTAATTTTCATATTTAATAATATTCACAATAACAACAACGATATAAAATAAAGAAATACCTTAATCAAGTTATCTTAGTTCTTAACTTGGTATGCGGTAACATTTAGATTAAAAAAACCTTGGAAAATATAATTGATCCCAAACTAGTTTTCTTAAACAAGAATAAGTGACTCTGATGACAACCTTGGAAAAATCTTTCATAATCTTTCTAAAAATAAGATTGTATTTTAATATTTTATTTAATTATTACAAAATATAATTATACAGCAGTCTCATATTCTTTTTTCATATAAATAACTAATAAAAATAATTGAATATATTATTTAATCACTACTATTTTGACTATAAGTATTTTTAATAGTTTTAATGATAATTACCTATATACAAGACCGTTGGATTAAGAATAAAATGTTTTTTTCTTTGCAAACAAATATGATAAAATAACATTGTTTTTTAAGAACATGCTAATATGATTAAGAATCCAACATTTTTTCTCTAGATCATTCAGACAATATTGTGTATATAAATTTATTTATGATGAATAGCTGTTGAGTTTCAGTAGTCTTTTTCTTTTTTCAAAACCTTTGAAAGAAAAGTAAAAGTACCAATTTATTCTTGCACGTGCTGATTTTTTTATTCTGATGATATTAAACCATTATTTTAAATGTCAAACCTTATGTCCCAGATCAATCAACATTAAGGAGACATCTCAGAATCCATGATAACCAATTTTAAACTTGTTTTCTTACAATTTTTTTTTTCACTTTTCAAATTTCATTTAATCTAAAATACTTTTTTCAGATAAATATAATTCAACATTTGACCAAACTCGCGTTATTTTGTTAATTTTATTACCCAAGTTTGTTTTCGTATTTTCATCATCAAATTCTTTTTCAAATTTTGCACAATTATCCTCCAATTTATTTTGCACATTGTGCCCCCAATTTTTACTTATTTTAATATTATGTGTTAGTAATATATTACAAAAATTTTTAATTTTAATAAAAGTTTATTAACGGACGTTACAGTAACCTACTAAGACACACACACTTAATACATAGAAAAAGTTCGAAGTACGAACACAAAGTTATTGATCATATAGCTGAAAGATCTGTCATGACAACGGATGCTATTATGAACACAACACAGATCACAAAAAAAGACATAACATAGCTCAGATATCACATGGTACAAATAGTACAATATTAACACCAAAAGATCATCATACTTAAACATAACTCTGGCTCTAATATGATAATAAAAGGCATAAAAAGTAAAGAAGCAAATCATGTGATTTGAACTTCTCCAATTCTCCTAATGAGTAAAGTGCATGCCCACCACCAATCCCTTCCTTTTCTTTATTATTTGGCAACTTGGCATTCTTTGAGCAATTTGAAACTAGACACAGAGTGTTCTTGGAGTGATCTTAGTTACTCAGAACAATGCCAGTAAACATCATCTTTCTTTCTTCCTTGGCCTCAGCTAATTCATTAGGCAACACTATTTCACTTCTTTCCTACAAACAACTAGATCATCAAATTTGTCACACCATCTTTGATCACAGATAAAATAAGGAGAGAATCATTAGTCTAGAACCAATATAACAGCAAAAAAATGTGCAACACACTTGCACCCTATGAAAGATATCTTCAAAATGTCTGTGCTGTTGAGTCTTGTGACCTTACATAACTGAGATGAACTTCTTGTGGCAGCAGATGATATTTAATATTAAGATCTTCAAGAATTTTCTTTAACTCCAGGACTAGTTCGGATCTTCGGCTGTTCTTATCCCCATAGTTCTGAAAATTTATGGTGTGAGTGACATATAGAGCCATTTTCATCTTATTTACATTCTCAATATCCTTAACCACTACGCTGTGGTTGGGACGCCAATGTTGAGGTCTACTCTCCAAATGTCTGCAAATTTTGACCAAACATATGAAGTGACTTGAAACAAACACATAACTCAAACAATGTGCAAATAAATCAGTAATCTCTAGTTTAAACAAGCACTACGGAAAACTTTAGAAGTAATATACTATATTGGAAAAGTACAAAGCTGAAGTTAAACCCTTTGCTTCTCACACCAATGGAAGGAAAAGAACCACAACTTTAGATTTATAATCACTTTTTGTTAGAACTCAAGCAGAGGATAGACACAGATTACAAAACTATTGCTTTAATCTTCCCTTTAAGGAACAGTTAACTAATTACCTTCCAAACCATACATAGACATAACATGTTTAACTAATATCTAAGATTAAAATTTATAGCTGTAGCACAGTAAACACGTACGCTTTTAACTTTGCCTTTAAAGCTCCAATACTTTCAACAGAAGTAGAAACATCAACAGCAAATTCAACAGAATCACTCATTTCTGGACTCCTGTAGAAGTTACTGATTGGCTTGGTTGCCAGAACTGAATTTGGATAGAAAATCTTTTCATTGTCATATCTCAGAAAGACGGTAGTTAGTATGTTCATCTCTTCCACAACCATCTGGGAACCATTATAAATGTGTCAGTCAAAAGGGTGCACCAAAACAACACAGCGATCACCAACATCAACACACAGAGTTGAAAACTACCTGAACTCCATCAATGACACAGCGATCACCAACATCAAAAGGGTGCATAACAAAAACAAATATGATGGCTTCAAATACAGTCTTAGCTGTGTTGCCAAACATGAAAACCACAAGTAAAAGCTGGGAAGAAATAAAGACAAGAACTTCGGTTGTTAAGAAACCCATTATAAGAAGCCACACAATAATGATCACAATAACCACAACCAAAGAAGCAAGCATATTCAAGTCATCAACAGCTGTGTTGGTATCATTTAGTGAATGCACAAGCGATCGCCGTTCAAAGTAGACTTTTACCTGAAAATAAGAACAACATGTGTGCATCTCTTAGGATAAAACAACAATGGTAAAGGAAACATTTTGGAAACTGACACTGTATAAATGCTCGGTAAACATAATCTAGGACTCAGGATAAAGTAAAATGTAACATAGACTATATGAAGTGACTTCACCAGCCAGTTCTTGAGAGACTTCCTCTTAATTCTTCTAGTCTCAACTGCCCCTTCAAATAGTGGAAGCACATTTTCCACTTCTTCATTTTTCATGAATCGCAAGAGGTCATCCTTCTCAATATACCTGAAATATTTGAGGGTGAAATGAGAACAAGAGGCAATTCCAGAGAAACTGAATCAAAGGGTAACAATGTTACTTGTGTCCTGGCTTGGCTACGTTCCCAAAAATTCTGTATGCAGCTGCCTTTGCTTCCCACTCGCTATTAATTTCATTATCTTTCTGGTCATTCTCATCTTCATCCTGTGCATAGGAGATGGTAGACAACCCAGAACTCCTTATCACATTAATCAACCCTTTCATAGTCCAAGCAGAAACTTTCTCTTGTTTCATTTTCTTGAGCTTCTCTACATCAATGACTTCTTCTTTCTCCCTTTCATTCTCATTATTCACGGTCTTGAAACTGAGTTGGCGACTATTTGAAGCCCAACCTACATTTTCAGCCACCTCCATCAAGGGAGGACCTGAAAGAGTCTTAAGAATGTACTGATGAAAGATTGATTCTTGCACTCTGTCAAAAAATCTAGTAGATTGAAATTTTGAAGCTAAAAGCTTTATCAACAATGTTTTGACCAACCATATAGCTGCTCCAATAAGACAAGAAGCAAGAGCCCTAGTGATGTAATTAAGAATCTTAGTAACCTTTCTGGTTCTCTCCACTCCATGGTTGAAAAGCAGTCCCCATGTCAAAAGAACCAAACTTAGCCATATAAAACCCTGAACACTCTTCTTCACACCATAAACAAAATACAAAACCTTCTTCTTAAATAAAAAGTTTCTCTCAATCAAGAAAACCAGAAGATTGATAAACCACTCAGTGACCAGTCTACCACAGAGGATAACCAAAACCAACACACACCATTTCCACAGTTCCAATCCCCAAATCTCTCTTTTTTGCAACTCATTCACAGTCAAGCTTGCAACAAAAAACCCCATGATGCAAGTAAAAGCAAACAACTCAACCACTCTGCACTTGTTACCAGATCTCTTGCTCACTTCAATATTTGCAGTCTTGTACACTTCTTCCTCATCATCTTCTTCTTCCCCTGGTGTCCCAACAAAGGGGCTTCTTGGGGTGACAACAGTTCCGTCAGGAACATTCTTGTTAGGAGAGTTCCTTGCAGGTGAACTTGTCTGTTGAGCCTTTTCTTCGACAAAGCTTGCACCTTTTGGACACGTCGGTTCCACCATTCTGGACTTTGGCTTTGAAAACTCCGACCGACCCATCAACCTCTTCGTAGGTGTCACCAACTCTGTGGATACTTGACCATTGAGCTCTGTGATTTCACCATGAGAAACTCTAAACCCTTTACCTGTCTGGCTATTATGCTGAGGAGAAAGGGAACCGTTTTCAGCTACTGGGAAACTTCTAGAACCTCTTTGCTCCTTCTTTATGGCTTCTTCAGTGTCTGGAATTCGAAGAACCACCTCGTTCTTTGTCATTTTCTTGTCTGCCACGTCTCTTTCTTCTTCCATGTCAAGGTGACAACTTTTTTGTTTCTAACTTCTCCAAAAAGCAGTTTTTAAATTTGAATCAGTGCAACAACCATTTTCAGCAACATTGAAGCTGAAACTTGTAGGAGGTTCAACTGGGGTTACTGAAGTTAGAAATTTTCCGGGAAGGTTTGGTTTGAAACTCTCTTATTTTGGGATTAAATGGAAACTGAGGATTATAAATTTAAAAATAAAATAAAATGTAAACGAGTCAAAAATGAGATTTTTTAAGTTAAAATAAAAGAATAAAAAATAAACAAGATGTGAAATAAGTTTATGTATTGTTGATAGTTTTATTTTTTATTTAGTGTGATTTCTTATTATGTATTACTTTTATAATAAAAATTATAAATATATTGATATCTTATTTATGATGTAATTATATATAGTAAATATTCATAACATATAATGGAATGATATATAATAAGAAAGATATAACCTATTATAATAACTTTTCACTTTTTTTTTTCATTTTCATAAAAGGACCTGATTTTTTATCTTGTAAATTTCAACTTTTATTGTTTATGCTTTTTATTAAGATTTTCTTCTACAAATTAAGAAAATATTTAATTTTTTATTTCAATGTAATTTTAAGTTAATTATATATTATACTTTAACTTTTTTATTTTATGTGTATTTCTATGCCATTATATTTGTCTATTTGTTATCCTAACTAACTTTTTATATTAATTAAATTGAGGATAATTTGAAAAAAAATGTTAAAATTACAAGTAAAAAAATTATTAGTATTTTGTCTGAATATGATAGAAAGCACAGGAGTAAAAAATAATTAAAAGACAATGAGCAAGAATGTGAGAAATAAAATTGTTATATAAAAAAATAAAGTTAAAATTTATGAAAAGTAAAATATATTTATTTACTATTAATATTTTTTTATTTTACTATTATTTGAAATATTCATTTTATTATAATAAAAAATATAAATATAAATAAAATATTAAATGCATAATCAATTACCTAAATTTCCATAAACTTTGTTGGTGTTTTATCATCTTGTATTTTCCACTTTTCAAACTTCTTATTTATTCGTCCAAGAAATTTCGGCGACGAAAAAAAAAATCAACAAATAACCATAATGATGCGCCATCATTTGAAACAAAGGGTGTAGAAAATGCAAATTTCGAGGTTGGTTTAATGACGAAACAAACAAAGAACATAAGTACAACATGTTAAACCATAAAAATGGTGTAACTTTGTTTATATATTTATAAAAGTAGGTATTTATTTTTTATTTTAAAAATGAATAAATCGTCTATACATAATACGATTTTTGTTTAAAAAAATATATGATGAGGAGACGATTCAAATTTTTATTTTAATTTTAACTAAAAACGTATTTGTATGGAAAGATTTGAGTAGAAAGAGATATAATAAAAATTGTGTAATTGTAATAAGATTTTAGTAGCCATCAAAATTAAATAGAATGACTTGTATTCTTCTATTTTTTTAATTAATTTAGAATGCGGTTTTTTCTCATAAATTTTTTTTATTGATTTGACTTAAAGAATTATTGTGGTGCAATTTTAATTACTTTTATGTATTCTTTTCTAAATTATATTAAAATTTGATATTTTTGATTTGGGTTAAATTATTATTTTAAAATAATTTTAATAACTTTTGAATTTTTTATTATGATTTACTTGGAATTTGTAATTTTATCATAAATTTCATTTTTTATTAATTTAGACTAAAGTATTGTCCTAATATAATTATTTTGTGTTATTATTTACACTGAAATAGTGTCAACACCATTTTTATGTTTTTTTTCACTAAAATCTTACTACATAAGCACGACTCTAATTAAAATTAAAAAATTTTAAAATCATTTATACAAAATACCACGTAGACAAAACTTATCTATTTTGGTAAATAAAAATATTACCTATCTTCATAAATATGCAATAATTACATCATTTTAATGTTTTAACCAAGTACATCATATAATACCTATAGTTGAGAATTTAGTCTATCAGACTTACCTCAATGTGAAATAGTTAGCTTATTATATTAGCTTTATTAAAGAGATTGCACATGTGCCTACAAATTTATTGTTAAACATTAAGTTAACTTAATTAATAAACACATTAATTAATATCAGCATTAAAAACTTTATGTAGTTGTATATGTATTATATATATATATATATATATAATTTGTATTACGGAGATAAACAAGTAAAAGTGAAAAGAAAAGTTCAATATTCATTTAAAAATAGTTTAAACTCATTTTATTACTTAGGGGCATTGAAAGACTTGGGGAATGTTTATAAAATAAATTTTAAAAAGATAAATAATAGAAAGTTTATATATTTTATATTTTTATTAGAGGTTTTGTTTCTTTATTTTTACTTTTTATAAGTTTTCAATTTTAGGAGATAATCGTATCATTGATGATAATTAAATTAAAAGATAGAATTAATAGTTAAGATGTAACTTCTTTACTTAAGAGTGTAGTACTGTAAATATTATAATTCAATTTTAACTTGAACCATTTCATTTATATCACTTATATCACGAAACAATTAATATATCTCCAACAATCTTCTCTTTATAATTGTCTCTATGAAAATTGTGATATTTGTTCTAATATCAATGGTTAGATTGAAGACACTACTATTACTTAATCCAATTAAAAATATGAACAAACAACAAAAAACGTGAACAGATATAGAGTGAAAAGTCTCTTATTGATCTGAAAAAGTATCATCTATGTGTTCAAGTGATTGAGACTGCTAACTGAGTTACTAGGCATAGTAGAATCACATTTATGTATACCAAATATTAATAGGGAAACACATTATTTCACCTGTTTCCAACAATAAACTAAATCATAAATTTGTCACACCATTTTTTTTTATATTTAGTTGGAAAAAAAAAAAAAAAAGACTATGGGTAAACAATTAGTCTAGAACCAAAGTAATAATAGCACAAAAACTCTGCTACACACCTGCATCTGTGAAAAGGACAAGGTAAATTCAAACTTCTTGAGATGTTGCTTCTTGTGACCTCACATTACTGACATGAACTTCTTGTGGCAGCAGATGATATTTAATATTAAGGTCTTCAAGAATATTCTTTAACTCCAAGACTAATTCGGATCTTCGGTTGCTCTTATCCCCATAGTTCTGAAAATTTATGGTGTGAGTAACATACACAGCCATTTTCATCTTATTTACATTCTTAATGTCCTTAACCAATACGTTGTGTTTGGTATGCCAGTGCTGAGGCCTGCTGTCCAAATATCTGCAAATTTTGTCCAAAAATATCAAGTGACTTGAAACACAAAGTGGCACAGATAACTAAGACCATGTGAAAATAAATCAGTAATCTCTAGTTTAAACAATCACTAGAGAAAAAAATTAAAAGCAAACCATGCATAGACATAACATGTTGAACTAATATCTACAATTAAAATTTGTAGCTGGAGCATAGTAAACACGTACTCTTTTAACTTTGCCTTTAAAGCTCCAATACTTTCAATAGAAGTAGAAAAATCAACAGCAAATTCAACAGAATCACTCATTTCTGGACTCCTGTTGAAGTTACTGATTGGTTTGGTTGCCAGAACTGAATTTGGATAGAAAATCTTTTCATTGTCATATCTCAAAAAGACGGTAGTTAGTATGTTCATCTCTTCCACAACCATCTGGGAACCATAACAAATGTGTCAGTCAAAAGGGTCAACCACAAAACACAGAAATCACCAACATCAATAACGCAGGTTGAAAACTACCTGAACTCCATCAATAACACAACGATCACCAACATCAAACGGGTGCACCACAAAAACAAATATAATGGCTTCAAATACAGTCTTGGCAGTGTTGCCAAACATGAAAACCACAAGTAAAAGCTGGGATGAAATAAAGACAAGAACTTTAGTTGTTAAGAAACCCGTTAAAAGAAGCCACACAACAATGATCACAATAACCACAACTGCAGAAGCAAGAATATTCAAGTCATCAACAGCTGTGTTGGTATCATTTAGTGAATGTATGAGCGATCTGCGTCCAAGGTAGACTTTCACCTGGAAACAGGAATGATATGTGGGCATCATGCTTGTGTCATTGAAATGGTAATAGCTTGATAGCAGAAAACAAAATACATGCATGATGTGAAGGACAACTTTATATGCATGTTGGTGGTTTGTGAATTTATCAAATCCAAGTGAGCATCAACTATATATAGAAGTTTCAAACAAAAGGAAACATTTTGAAAATTGACGCTATGTAAATGCTCAATAAACATGGCTTTGGCTTATGATAAAATATAATGTAAAATAGACTATATGAAGTACTTTACCAGCCAGTTCTTGAGAGACTTCCTCTTAATTCTGCTAGTCTCAGCTGCACCTTCAAATAGTGGAAGCACATTTTCCACTTGTTCAATTTTCATGAATCGCAAGAGGTCATCAACCTCAATATACCTGAAGCATTTGAGGGTGAAATGAGAAGAGGCAATTCAAGAGAAACTGAACCAGAAAAAAATTGCACAGTTTTGATAGGGTAACAATGTTACTTTTGCCCTGGCTTGGCAACGTTCGCAAAAATTCTATAAGCAGCTGCCTTTGCTTCCCACTCGCTATTAATTTCATTATCTTTCTGTTCATTCTCATCTTCATCCTGTGCATTGGAGATGGCAGACAATCCAGAACTCCTTATCACGTTAATCAACCCTTTCATAGTCAAAGGAGAAACTTTCTTTTGTTTCATTTTCTTGAGCTTGTCTACATCAATTACTTGTTCTTTCTCCCCTTCTTTCTTATTAATCATGGTCTTAAAACTGAGTTGGCCACTATTTGAAGTCGTACCTACATTTTCAGCCACCTCAATCAAGCGAGGACCTGAAAGAGTCTTAAGAATGTATTGATGAAAGATTGATTCTTGCACCCTGTCAAAAAATTTAGCAGATTGAAAACTTGAAGCTAAAAGCTTTATCAGCAATGTTTTGGCTAACCATAAAGCTGCTCCAATAAGACAAGAAGCAAGGGTCAGAGCAATGTAATTAAGAATCCTTCCAACCTTACTGGTCCTCTTCACTCCAGGGCTGAAAAGCATATCCCATGTCAAAAGAACCAAACTCAGCCATATAAAGCCCTGAACACTCTTCTTCACACCATAAACAAAATACAAAACCTTCTTCTTAAACAAAAAGTTCCTCTCAATCAAGAAGACCAAAACATTGATAAACCATTCAGTGACCAGTCTACCACAGAGGATAACCAATATAAATACACACCATTTCCACAGCTTCAAACCCCAAATCTCTCTTTTTTGCAACTCAGTAACAGTCAAGCTTGCAATCAAAAACCCCACGATGAAAGCAAAAGCAAACAACTCAACAACTCTCCACTTCCTACCAGATCTCTTGCTCACTTCAATATTTGCAATCTTGTACACTTGATCATCATCATCATCATCTTCTTCCGCAGGAGTCCCAAGCATGGGGGTTCTTGGGGTTGCTTCGGGAACATTCCTGTTAGGAGAATTCCTTGCAAATGAACTTGTCATTCGAGCCTTTTCTTCAACAAATTTTGCATATCTTGGACACGGTGGTTCCACCAATCTGGACTTTGGCTTCGAAAATTCCGACCGACCCATCAACCGCTTTCTAGTTGTCACCAACTCTGTGGAAACTTGATCCTTGTTTCTCGGAGGCTCTGTGATTTCACCATGAGAATCACTAAACCTTTTACTTATCTGGGTGAGGGTGTTGTGCTGAGGAGAAAGGGAACTGCTTTCAGCTACTGGGAAACTTCCAGAATCTTTTATTTCCTTCGTTACATTCATGGCTTCTTCAGAGTCTGAAATTTGTAGAACAACCTCGTTCTTTGTCGCTTTCTTGTCTACCACGCCTCTTTCTTCTTCCATGTCAAGGTGACAACTTTCTAATTTCTAGCTTCTTCAGAGGCAGTTGCTAGATTCAATCAACTTAACAACCAGTATAGGGTTCTACTGGGGTTAGTGAAGTTGGAAATTTTAGACCAAAGTTTGAAACTTTCTTAAAATAACTGAAGGAGAAATGGAATGGAACTGTTAAGTTGCAGTATTTGAGAATCTATTCTTTTGTATCATTTTTTGTCAAAGGAATAAAGAGTTAGACACGAACATGAGGGAATAAGACAGTGATATGAAAAAGCGGGAAACATGGTTCTGATTTGCATGGAGGTGGAAAGGAATCATGCTGAAGCTAAAATCACTGATATTTTTACTGGTGAGAATATTTTATGTTTCACGGTTATGATTTTATATACAAAAAAAATTTGAGTTTGAAAATTAATTATAATATTGATAATTTTTTAGTTCAATTTTGTTGACCTATATTTCAATTCACGGAATTAAAAAAAATGAAAAAAAAAAGTGTATTAAAACAGTGTTATTATTATTGAAATAAACTAATTTTTTAAAGTAAAAATAAAAATTATATGTGGAAAAGTTGTAATTTCAACCATAATTTTGAATTTATACATTAAACATTAGTATAACGAGATTTAAAAATAAAAAGACATTAATTTATACATTGAACCAATTCGACATTAATTTTTTTAATATTAGTTTTTACTTGACTTGTAAATAATATTTAAAAAAAATTATTACTTAAGAAGTTGAGAGCTTAAAGGTTTTAAATATAAATTTATACCTATCATCATTTATATATATACTACATTAACTTTGCATAACAAATTTTTGGATTAAATATATGTTTGTTACTTGTATTATTTCGCAAGCTTCATTGTTGTTCGTATATTTTAAAACTGATTAACTAGTTGTCAAATTCAAAAAAATTGTGAAAATAGTTCTGTCAACTTTATGATGGTGAAAAATGTTACTAAATATTAAATTCACGCATAAAAATATATGTTAATCTAGTGCTTCTATTAACTTTGCAATAGTAATATAAATTCTAAATACTAAATTTATACATAAATTTAGACATATATTTTCAAAATTTTGAGAAATAAGTTCAACAATTTAAGTTCTAGAACTAAAAATATTTTTTTAAAACAAAATAAAGGACCACAAGCATTTTTTTTTTCTAAATCTCTATACCCACGATTTCTTTCAGAGGTCTCCATGAATAGCACTATGATTTTTATATGAAGAAAAATAATGTACAATTTCCGAAATTTTGTTACATTAAATTAATATTTGTGTTATTTAATGTTAATTTTAATTTATCTCTTCAACATGTTTTATACTTCATTAATAGTCACCTCTGTTTAGTTTGTTAACTTATTTTTATTTTTAATATTATTTTCTTCCATTCTCACCACCTTTATAACAAAATATATAAACTAGCTTTTCTAAAATTACAAATAATTAAAAAATATATAACTGCGTGTATCTAAATATAAGAAGTTGGAAGAGGTAATTAAAATAGAGATATAATTCTATTAAAAGTAATTTTTCATATATGAAAGAATGACACACATAACGTATATCTGCCCTAATTTTGTTTTCTAAAGTTAAAGCTGAAGAAGCTTTAAAATAATGTAGAATTTGTTTAATAATTTTCATTTTATTTAAATTTATTTTAAGTTAAATTCTGTTTGCCAAAAAAAAATTAATTTATTTTAACAAATTATTCAAGGAAATAATAGAATAAAATTTAAATTATTGTATAAAATAAATTTAATCAAAACAAAATTATTTTAACGACAATAAATTCAAAATAATATTAAAAATAAACATATTTAAAAAGTTTAATTTTAAAATTTCCAAAATTATTTAATGAAGAAATTTTATTTTTAAAAGAAGTATAATTGTAATTAATATTAGTGAAATACTCAGATTGAGACAACATTTCTTGTAAAAAAAATGAAAAAATAAGATTTCGTAACGCTTTTTTTTAACACATATTAAAAATTAAAAAGTTAAAAATTAAAAAAGTTATAGGGAATTTTTTTTACAATTTTTTTTTTTAAATATTTAATTCATTTTTTCTTCTTATTTCCTTTATAGGATTTGTAAAAAATTTGTCGAAATAAAATTTTAATTTTATTATCTAATATTTTTTAAAGTGCTTTTAAAAAGCTCTAAGAATAAGTGAAAAGAATGTTGAGAACAGAATATCAACTTTTTTAGGACAAAAAATGCACTAATTAAGCACATTTTTTATCTCTCTTTTTATCAGATTTAAATCTCTATATATTCACTTTTGATTCCCACTTTCTTCCTGCACCAATTAAATGGTGAAGCCTTATTTAAATATATTTTTTTATCCAAATTTCAAAAATAGCTCTAGAATAAAGAAAACAAAAAAAATGTATTTATCACCTATTATATTATACTAAATTTCATTCATATTCTTTTTAATTTTAAAATAAATTTCTAACGTATTTATATTTTTCAATAAAGTGATAGTTATATTTCCTATAATTTTCAAATAAGCATTATCTTTATTACATTTTAAAAAATCAATTTTATATCTGTTATATTTTTAATAGAGGACATTCCTCTCCTTTACTTTATTTGTAAAATATAGTTTTTTCATAAAAAAATATTTAACTTTAAATTTTTAATTTTTAATTTTTAATTTGTAGAATATTTTATTTAAGCTTTAATCAATATAACATTTTTAAATAAAATAGAGAGAAGTGACTGTCATTTTCTAAACGTACAAAAAAATAATTTTATTCATTAAAAATATAAGAAAAATAAATTTTATTTTAAAAAATTACGTATTCTAATAAATCCCTTTTTTCTATGAACATTTGATTAATATTTGAAAAAAAAATAGTATCTAAAGGATTATTAGCCAGAAAAAAAAAAAAAGACCATGAGAATGAATATTAGATTTTTTTTTTCTAGAGTTCATTTTTCGTGACTTGTTACTAAAAAAATCATGCATTTTTAATCAAATATAAATTCATGTTTGACGTGAAATCTGAAATAATTATTATAAATATGAATATTTATAATTAAATAATACTATTGAAAATGTTATATTGTGTATGCCTTTATCTTATAGTTTTTTTTTCTACTCAATTTATCTTATAACTATTTTTCTTATAGTTACTTATACCTACGTGTTTGGTAAAATATTTGTACAAAAATAACTAATTATAACAACTTTTTTTAAAAAATGTTCATTTTGCTTGTCTTTGAATCACCAATTATGAATTTCTCTAAGAACTTTAATTAAAAAAAAAACTGTTTGTTGATATTTTTTTTACTAATTATGAATTTCTCTAAGAACCTTAATAAAAGAAAACTTCCTTTTCTTCAAAAGGAAGGCAGACTGATCCATGGGCTATTCGTAAGCCCAAAATTTGAACACAGGCCTTAAAATAAAGTTTAATATAAATATTATTACAACAATAAAAAGAAACAATACTACATAAAACATCAAACATAATAATAAAAATAATTTTTCAATTATCTAATAAATTAAAATATTTTAATAATATAAAAATAAAATAAATGTGAATATAAAAATTATATATATATATATATATATATATATATATATATATATATATATATATATATATATATATATATATATATATATATATATATTTTTACTTAT
>Ga0099825_1000797_pt1 | contig 36711 bp, 22 predicted proteins | sample SiratroredBW_FD_76838 | JGI IMG/M metagenome (GOLD analysis project Ga0099825, IMG submission 76838) | Root nodule microbial communities of legume samples collected from California, USA - Siratro red BW | ecosystem: Host-associated > Plants > Roots > Nodule | place: USA: California | collected...
ATTTATATATATATATATATATATATATATATATATATATATATATATATATATATATATATATATATATATATATTAATAATAATTCATTGTGGTGTTATCCCAGGGTTAGGATACGTGTCTTCTTGCAATGGATGTCGTGGATGCAATATAAACGATTACAGAAACAGAAAAGCAATATATATCTATAAATTGATGTGATGATATATTCTATGATGCCTATCCTATCCATCTTTGAATATGATTAGGGACCAGCCAATCAAAACCTCCAGAAATGCCCCACGTACCAGACACACGCCATCGTCGTCTGCACCCAATCATACACATACTTCACTCACCACCACGTTTCATCCAAACACACATACACCAAACAAACGAAGACAGAGTCCAAGCAAGCACAGATTTATTTCATAACTCTTTCACTTAAGCACCGACACTTTTGCCGCCTACAGTACTTTTCCTGTTTCCATTAACTTCCCCGTACAAGGACACGTGGACCTACACTCAAAGCAACTCGGGTTGCACGGACTTCCCGTGCACCCAGCGGTAACTCGTTCTGTTTCTAACAGCCAAATACCTCACTCACCCAATTTCCTTCATCATAAAAAAAAAAAAAACACGTCGAATTCCAGCTGGCACTTAACCGCAACCCGAGGGTGAGGGTGCAGTAACGGTCCCCAACTCCAGCTGTATCCAACTCTCACCGGGCGCACGCGCTATCTTACGCCTCAACGCAGCACGGTGAACACTCTCACTCACTCATTTTCTTAGCAGAGAAACAGAGATAATAACAAAAACAAAATGGAGGATCTAAGCAGGTGAAATTTGTTTTTATTTTATTTTTAATTTTTTAGAGATAAATAAAAGCGAATCGGATGTACAACATGAACAAGAACAAGAATATAGAATGGAGGTAAGAGAAAAGATTACGGAAGGCGAGAAGCGAGCACGTGTGAGCTTAAAAATCGGCGAGTTTCCGGTGAGAGCGAGATTTCGGAATCTGTTGCAAAGTTCGGATCGCCAAAACGTCGCTTCTTTTTACATCCGTGTAGTGTCCAATGTCGCCGCCGATATTGTCCGGCAAATCTGGAAACAGATCAATAAAAAATGCATAAATAAAAAGTAATTTGAAAATAAATAAAAAAACTCGAAATGCATTGCGTTTGCGTACCTAGACGATGCGAGGGCGAGCGGTTGAATCCGGAGAAATGATTCAAGTCTGCGAGGAGGAGGAACGGGTGAGGGATTTTGAAATTGAGAATATGTGATATTATTATATGTAAGAGATGAGTGGCGGAGTACCTGATGGAGAGGGAGCGTGGGAGAAGAGGTAGAGGATGAAGAAGCAGAGGAGAGTGAGGACAGGAATGAAGTGAACGAACTTGTGCGGTGACGGAGGCGGCGAGGAGAGACGGTGAGGTTTGGGAGCATCGTCTTCGTCGGAGAGGAGCGTCTCTAGTTTGGGGAGTTTGGGTGATGGTGAACCCAGGGATTGTCTCTGCATCGTGGCCGCTACAAACAACGAGACTGAGATAGAGACGCCGCGAGAGAGATAGAGACTGTGAGTTTGTTGTCCACTATGAATGAATTTTATTTTCAAGTTTTTCTTTATTTTATTTTATTATTATTATTTTTATGCTGAGTTGCTTGTCTTCTTTCTTATTGTGTTTCCTTTTCCTTTACTCTTTGTTTTTGCCTTTTCCACCTTGGGATGCCTTTTTAGGTTCTCCCACGTCTTTGCGCTAGGATAAATGAAATTAAATTAAAGCTTATTGTACTTTAATTTTAATATTTTATTTTTAATACTTTCTTACAAAATGTATTCGATGAATTTCTCTTACATGTTAAAATAAATTTAATTTAGTTGTAGGAGTTTGTTGGATTCTGATAAATAATATGTTGCTATAAAATACTGACTGGATGAAACGCGTTTCCTGTTTGGCATGTTAGCGTAGCAAATAACCTAATTACTTATCCTTAGGAAAATCAAAATATAAAATTGGCATTTATTTTATTTTTAAAATATTAGATTATATTGGATACGTTCATTTCTATTTTAGGTAATAAATGCCGGTGGATTTTTCTCCCTTTTCTGCTTGCCTCTTTGACAATATAAAAGTTGAGAATCCAATACAATTATACAACCGAGGAAAAAGAGAAAATTAGGTTTATTTAATCAACCCTAAAAAACCGAAACACGAAGGACACAATGCAATCGGATCAGCGAAGAGAACCCAAATAGGCTTGACCCACACAAAGCCCAATATGAATTTTACTGTTTCTACTTCTTATTTTGCTAAGCTTTTACATCCTATAATTCTCTCAAATTTGTTTAATTAATTCTTACAGAAAAATTCCACTATTTAGAAAAATATACAATCAAAATATGTCTTCATTGTGTTAAGAGAGAGTGCATGGATCAATACAAAACTGAAACATGTTTTCATTCTATATTGTGAAATTCTTAATTTTAATTATTTATTTACTCAATATATATGTATGATTTTTAAAATTTTAGGTCCCATATATAGAAACTACTCATTATAACCATATATGTACACTTTCAAGTTTATTTTAGCCTTTAACACGTTTTTTAATCTATTTTAGTTTAAGTCATTCCAAATTGTAGAAACTTTTAAAATATATCGCCTACGTGAAAACAATTATAAATTTGAGTACATAATAAGTTGTCATAATGCAAATTAAGTTAGTGAAATAATTATGGTTGAAAAAATACTTGCTCAAGTGATGTTCTTTTTATGGTTAAGTTTGTTTAATTCTTGTAGCTAGCTATTGGCTCTGGTTGCATCTTGCACATCGTGTGCTTTGTTGATAGATGTTGGTTAACGGAAGCAAAATATGATATTCTGTTTAATATACCAATCTAGTGTCTAACTGAATAGGTTTAAGACTACCATATTAAGTGAAAAAAACATCTTCAACACAACATTGTTATGTTTAAGTTATAGGACTTCATATTAAATATTGCCGTAACTCATTGATTACAAAATGTTAAAAATAAATATAGAGAACTACTAAGATTGCACAAACCAGAAATAGTTCTGTTTTAAATGCTTGCACCATTTACGTGTTAGTAAATCATTATGTTCTTTTGACATTAAAAGATAAATGACGGAAATTACACTGATAAATGAATGTTTCAAATTACATCAACTGATTTGGATATTTTACTTATATAGTAATGTGTTGCCACGTCTTTATATCCTTTGATACAAGAACTGATCAAATAAGATTGCATTGAGAAACAAAACGAGTTATATTATATCAATTTAGATGCACACATAATTCATCCATACGTGTATCATGATGGATTTATCTTTAGTAAACCTATATTTCTCAAATATAAACTCAAAATAAACGGGTCCAAAAACAATAATACAAAAATATCAAACTTTAAGAAAAAAAAATCAACTGATAAATCCAACAATTTCGTGGAGGTCAAGGAAGAAATTAGGAGATGCATAAAAGGCCTTTGCAATTTGAAACCCATAGTTGAAGTTGCACCTCAAATTTTAATTTCCAATTTTACCCTCTGAAAATAAATCATCAATGGGCATTTAGTGTGTTTTTATTGGAGATTTGGACAGTGAAGATTGTGTGCGTAGTAATGGGTCGCGATTGTTGTTGGTGTTGGCAAGAACTTCCTGCACCCATCAATTGTGACCTCTATCTCATCAAAATTTAAAATTTAAAATTTCTCCTTATCATCTTTACTTCAAAAGAAGAAGGTGCATATCTAGGTTTTCGGCGCTGGTGTAGTTGGAGTGCATTGCAATGTTTTCGGTGACCATTGTGTTTTGGGAAGACATAGTTAAAGTCGTGGTGACATTGTCAAGACAACGTAGGTAATGTGGGTGAGTGGTTTAATAATTTTTTGTTTGGGTTTTGTAAAAATGGAGGGTGAGTGATTTCGGAAATTGAGTTTCGGAAATAGCTTATAGAACTGGAATTTTGCAATAGAAATGGGGAGTGTAGAATGTGTTACGGAAAGAGGATTCTGGAATACAGTTCCGGAATGTATTTTCCGAAATACACTTATGAATTCTTAAATTCGTTTACGGATTTAACATTCCGTAATGCATTTTTCCATCCTCTAATTCAACTTACGAATTATCTTTTTCGTAAAATTTTTGAAATGCAATTTCCATAATGCAAAAAAAAATCTTACCAGCGTCGTCGACGAAGACCAACACCCAAAACACCATGCCACCATTTCGCCGATCAACGCCCAATCTTCCATGCCAAATTTCTAAACCAAAACAATCCCACTACTCACAAATCTTCACAGCAAACACAAACCCACAAGCGAAAATGGCACACAAGAAGTCTCACTGCTGCCGACTAGGACCGCTCCAGGTTCACTAGCCACGCTCAACCGCCGGTCTTCAAGGTCAACAATGGCTGATCCAAAATAACACTCCTCTTTCTATTCAAATACATAAGGATAATTTCGTATTTTCATTACCGTGATGGGGTGCAGGTCAAAATTGATGAGGTGTAAGAAGTTTTGTCGTTGGTTGTGTTGCATGGTGGTTGGTCATATAATTTGAATAAGTGTTTCATTATTTTTACAGTTTCATTTTTTGAATGTGCAATCTAATAACCTTTTAGATTGTATAATTTAAAATGTTAAAAATTAAAATTATATATTCTAAAATATAAAATATGTATTGTATAATATACAATCCAAAATACAAAATATGTATTCTGTTGTTCGTATTTTAGATTATATATTTGCGATATATTTGTATTGTAGATTATACATTTTGGAATATATATTTATATTCCAGATTTTACATTTTTTAAATACATATTTATAATATAAATTGTACAATCACAGTTAAAAATTTATGAATTTTGTGAACATTTTTTATTTTTTATATGTCGTATAATACAAAAATAAATTTTGTTAATGCAAAATTTGATGTATTTCATTGTTTTATATTAACAAATTTAGTAGAGATTGTTGATGGATAGAATATCAATTATGGAGCAAAATATTTGGTGAAGTAGATAAGTTGTCTAATATGAATGAGTCAAACATAATGAGGTTTGTGGTATTTGAAGATAAATTCGTTAAAAGAGATTGAGTTTGACCTTTCAATAGATAAGGTATTTGCATTTGCATTTATTTGTGTAAAAAATGTGTAACATGAGATATACTTGTAATGTATTTGTATAGGTATTTGATACATGAGATGACTTACTTCAATGAGTGTGTAAGGTGACATTTTGGACTTGGTTTTGTAGTTGTCATTTTGAGGTTTGACAAAACAAATGGACAATAAGGAATGAAGACATGTTACGTTGTGAATGGGGTAGTAAGTATATACAAACACGATTTGGGAGTCAATGTAACTAGTTCAAGAAAATGTGATTGTCCGTTTAAATTACAGGATAAACCAATTTACAATGGTGAAGGTTGGGTGTTAAATGACATGACTAATAATTTAATAAAATCAACAAAAATATTACTTAATTTGAGAAAGCACAACAAGGATAACATCACAATAATAAGGTAAGTGTATAATGCTAGATATGTATATAAGAGATCACAAAGAGGAGCCATAACTAAAACGCAAAAGTTATTTATATCACTAGAGTGTGACAGTTATATTAATTGAAGTAAGTGTAGTGAGTATACACTGTTGTTATAGAAGCTTTTTGGATATATCCTGATTCGGTTAAATTGTTGAATGCATTCAACATTGTGTTTTTGATGGATAACACATACAAAACCAACAAATATAAGTTGTCTTTACTTGAAATGGTTAGTATGACTTTCAGAGATTGACTTTCTTTGCTGCATTTGTGTTGTTAATGAGGGAACGAGAAAACAACTTCATTTGGGTCCTTTAAAGACCTAGATGGTTATTTTTTAGGTTGAATATATTCCATGAAATAATTTTCCGTGACAATGATCTTGCTTCAGTAAATGTAATTAGCATTTTCCGTTCTCAAACTTTCAACTTTCTGTGTCGATTCCACATTAATAAAAATGTTAAAGTAAAACGTACAATGTTAGTGGACTCTATGTAGGTTTGAGAAGATGTTATGGATAAATGAACATCCATGATAAATCGTGTAGATTGTGATGCATTTATGGGATGTGTGAAAATTTGAAGTTGTTTGTTTGCCATGACTGGTATTTTTTGATTGGTGAACAACGTATGGATCATTCTACACAAGAAAAACATTTGTTAAGGCATAAACAAAGAAGGTGATACATATGGGAATACAACGTCAAGAAGGTGTACTATTTAGTATGAATTCATTAGTTATTGTTAAAAAAATGTCAAACTTGTTATTTCCACATTGATTTCATAAGGTAAAATCTGCAAAATTGGAAATGAATGATTATGTCCAATATGAGATACGTGATTGCTAGTAGATACAATAATTTTTAGTGTGTTTATTATTGAATCAAGAAGTAAGCCTTCCATAGATGTCAGTTTACATTGAGTTATATATATTGAACGTGTGTAGGATTCACATTTTGTTAAAACATTTTCATATGTGTATAATCATTGTTACATTTGTATTTACAGTTGCTTACTAACTATATTATACATTTGAAACTGATACAAGTAGATTGTTATATACCAACTACCTGTAATATATATAGTATGATATAGGTTTGTTATCTAAAGACTAAATTATGATCTCCATTATATTTTAGTTGAATGCAAGTGTTTGTCCAAATGTTAAGAATTACACACATATTAGTTTTGTATACAATTATTATTAACTTTATTTTTATACATTATTTATATTGTTAAGAATTACACACATATTAGTTTTGTATATGATTATGATTAACTTTATTTTTGTACATTATTGATATGGTGGTCAATAATTAATAAAATTATTTAAAAAAGTAAAAAATATCATAAAGTGTACATTTAAGAATATATTTTGAGATCCATAAATACATTTGAATGTTATTTTATAAACATGAAGTGGCTTTTTTCATTTTACCACCCCATGGACGTGCAGCTTCAAAGTATAGGGTGCAGAATGCAAAGGCCTGCATAAATTAATTGCAAAATATTAATATTTTTTAACTTTGGGCTGAGCTTGAAAGTTGCAAGGCCCACATGAAGAAGGTAGCACAGTTGGGATGTGCAAAGGCAAAATCGAACGACAAGAATGGGAGGCAGACAAGGGGAAATGAAAAACGCAAGAAGGAGCGTGACCGAAAGAAAATTCTGGAAGTGCAAATGAGAAGGGGAAGAGAGTCTTGGGCGGCAACAGGAAAAGGAATCGTCAACATTAGTGTTCCAGAACATTAGAAAATCGAAAGAGGGGAAGAAAGTTGTAGAGAGAGGAATTTCAATGGTGCTGTGGGAGATAACGCTCGGAACCGCCTATTTCTTGGGTCTCAAGCGAACATACAGGCTCGCTCTCAGGATTCAACGCAGGATCGTAAGCCCTAAGTACCCTAAACTTCGCCAATTTCTTCACAGGTTCGTTCCTCTCTTCGATTCCCAATGCTATTCTTATTATTTTCTAATTCACAAAAAAATTAGAACAGCCGCGGCGAAATCATGTTCGAAATTGCAATAAATGTTTCTTTCGTTATGATATTTTTAGATTGAAATAGTTTTGTAAGGATTGCTAGCTATTAGAAAATGCATTGTGACCTCCAGATCCAGTGTTTAAAAGATAATCGTTAGTCAACGATCAATCAATTGCTTTTAGCTGGTTAAAAAGTACTAAGTGTAGATTCCGTCATGAAATTGCGAATAGATGTTAGGGACTTACGATTCTGTTCGGTGTTTTGCAGACGGACCCGTGGTGTGTTTGATGTAGCAATCAAAGTGCATCGGAACATTCAATATAGGGACATAGAAGTAGGTAGGAATTTCGGGAACTTTATATTGCGGTGGCTGGATCGAATGAAACCATCGGCGCAGATTCGTGGTCCACCACCACCTTCGAATGGTGTTAGACCCAGAGAAAGCATTGGAAAGAATGCCGCAGGAGGTGGCAGTTCCAATCACAAAGGTTCTGGGACGTTGAGGAAGGACTCTGATAGGAATTTGTTTACCTCAGCAAGGACTATGCCTTCTCCTACAGTTCCCAGAGTAATGCGACGGCCCAATTCTGCTGGGACTACCATCCATGGCAGGCAATTCAGCGTTTCTACGCCTCAAATTGTGGCATCAAATTACAGAGTAAATTTGTCAGGGGGTGTTGTTAGGAAGGACATTATGCAGTGGATGCTGCATAACTAACCCTTTTGGAAATTCTGGTGGTGGCATACGCAAGTTTGTTGTTCTGTTATCATTGTCTCTTTGTTTTCTGTATAGTTCACCAGGCTTCCTTTTGGATAACCAGCGGTTAAGCGATTGTTTTTAGTTTTGATTAAAAGAACTAGTTGTTAATATGATGGATAATTTTCCTGTTGAATGAATAATGATATGGAGATTGTGCTGTTCTATAGTTTGTTTTTCCCAGCAAATTGGGTTTGTGCAACTTGTAGTCTGATTTTTTCCATCCTTCAACTGGTCAGGCATACCGTGTTTATGCAAATCTAGGTACCATAATATGTTTTTCGATCGAGCTTATATGATATTCTAATGCATTCTTCTTAGGAGGTGACTTTCACTTGTTTTACCCTTTTTTTGACAATTGTTCTCACGCCAAAGCACAGATGCGAATGTAGATGTTGCAAGTATTGTTAACTCGCCAAATGCAGGAATCACGGAAGTGGTTTTCTAGTTTTACTTTTTGCTCTCGAGAATTTGCTCAAGTGGTTTTGAAGGAAAAGGTTAAGCTGATGAATAAGTGCAAGTATTTATTCTTATAATGTATTTATACATTTGAAAAATACCCTTCAAAAGAAGTTGGAGATAGATTTTCAAGTGTTTCTCTAAGTGGTACGTGATAAATTACCGCATTCAGTTCTAACAATTCTAACTTATCTGGCAAGACAGAGTAAACGTTACGAACTATGCGTCATCTACAAAGTCATCAATTCCTTTACATTTAGTTAGGTTTGAGAAAATCCAAGTGATTGTCAGTGACAGCCTATGGCATGGATCTCACGTAAAAAGCAAGGCAGATTATCTTTTCTACATAGATGGTGACATAAAAATTTTAAGTTTTAATGTTTCAAGAAAAATTTCTTATTGGCAGATTTCTTTTCTGCTAACTAACAAAGCACAACACAATAAATAAATGTGTCCTTAAACTTAAACATAAAGGTCAATTTCTAACAAAATAACTTTTGTCGGGAAAACTACTCACTTCCCTGGTGAGTTTCTTTCCTTTTGAAAGGAATTGATAATGTTCCGTTATCAAACAGGGTAGCAAGAGAATGCCCTCGACAATCACCCAAAACAATCTCTTGAGGAAGGGTGAGAAATCAATAACAACCAAGTCCAAAGTATGCAGAACAGCAACAACTGCGTACAAACAAAAACACCCATTTTGCGTATAATTTTAATCTAGCTTCCAATTAAGACAAAACAGTCTCATAATCTCAAAAGTATTTTCATAAAATCGATTTCATATTCCCTCGCCAAATCAATAATATTTCACCGAAGCTAACAAGGGGCAGACACTGTCTTTCCGATAGTTTATATATTGTAAAATTGCAGCCTGAAAACATAACCCGTCACTTTTAAATATACATCACCTTGAGAGGAAAAAAATTGAGACATTTTGAATACACCTTTCAGATTATTCTCAGGGGACGGGGACGTATGGGAGAAGAAGAAGGCCTGTGATTACTTTCCTATTGATCAAGAAGGGGACTTCCTTCTCTGGCCAGGATGAAAAGGCCTCCATCCCCTCTTGATATTCGCAAGTCCTGATCAAGATATGTAGTAAGAAGCCAGGAGCTTGTCCTCTCGCCAGGGATGGGAATCTTAAGAGGTGGCTGACCAGAAATGACCCGCGATATGTTTTCCACCAGACCTTGCAGTGGACCAAGGGATTGTTGCAGAGGCTGTAGGCTAAGCTTTTGGCCAAAAATGTCCACATTTTCTGGTAGTTCAACTTTAGACTTTATCTGTGGAGGTTGTATTGAACCTTCTTTAAAAGTGACCTGCTTGCATTTAAAAATGTTAACAAGAGTTTTCTGATCGCTGAAATCCATAAGTTCTTATGCACACTGCACAAACTATAGATTAACATACGACATTTTCCAGCATAAGAATTGTAATATCATTAACAATAAGCATTATACATGTCATATTTGCGAGATAGAATTGAAGCGACTATATACTTAACCACTTAATTACAAAAAGATGAACTCTTCCAAGTACCAGTAAATTACAAAGCATGAAATGATAACGTAGTAAGTATTTTTCTTTTAACATCATATTAGCTGTACAGACTATCTTTTATCCTCTCTTTCTTTTTCTTTTGGTCAATAAATCAATACAGTCAGAGTTTTCAAAATGCGCAGTTGAGGAAGTAAGGTGAAGTATCAGCACCTCTTGCAGTCTTGCTGATCAAATCACCGTCTTTTTGGTTCAGGTGAAGCAAACCCCTAATGAACGGTTGCAAAATAATAAGGTCAGACAATCTAATTTGCTTTAGACTTTGACACTTGTGGCGCAACCAACTCACGGTTTTTTGAAACATCTTAAGCTTTTAGTTTTATTGTGAGCATTACCTTTATGGCCCAAATAGTTCATTTATATGGTAATCTAATGCAATATAGGGAAATACTTTACTCTTCTTTTTAACATTAAAATAATTCATCAATAAGAAATGTACTTTTGGTGCCTTTCACCTTTAGATGTTAACCCCTAGAAACTTTTGTCATTTTACTACCTTCACTTTAAAAAATCGGCATTCATTAAATAATAATGTTTTCGAGGGAATACCTGTATTCTTGCAGGGCTTCGAACTTCAAATGAGGCAGATGCACTGAAAGACAAAGATGCAAAAGGGCTAGACAATGTTGTGGAGTTTATAATGGTGAAGCTACTGGTATCAATTGTTTGAGAAATCCTGTCCACCTTCAACAAAGGCAATCTTCCTGCAGCTAGAAGGGGCAACAGTTCAGAAGATGCGGTGTACCTGAAAACAGTTTGACAAGCAAAGAAACAATGAGTTTAATTAAGAACTACTAACACAATACATTCCGAGTTTATTTTAATGTGAAAAGGAACATTAAGTGTCAGGGTAACAAAAACACTTCAAAGGTTTGTAATTATGAATTTTCCTGTAGAAGATTTTACTTGTCAGATGTTACCCCAATTATTATCCTCAATTTTCAATCAACCAGAAATGTATATAAGCACATTACACTAAACATGAATCCAATAAAAAACCGAGAAAGTATAAGAAACCAAAGTACAAATGGCAATCTACATTTTAAGATCCTTATAATGGTAACAAAAAGAAAATTGAAAGAAACAGAGCAAATCATTCATCCCGGTGGACTCTGTGGATAATTAGTTCATTTAAGTCAGCATTCGGTTCTGAATACTGCAATACTAACATTAACCCTTTAAAGTAAAACTTCCCCATGACCTTTTCACCTTTCAAACTCGACTTGCTGGTTGTCAGCCATTTCCAGGGCTGATTAGTTGAATTTAGAATAAGCATAAATATATACTGTAAAAGATGTCATATAAATATAAATTACATAATTACATATAAATATTCAAAGGTTGTGTTCCTTCCTATAATTTTATTCCATATATATCACATATCACCCCTTACTTGCAATTCAACATTATTTAAAGGTACCCTTTCAAGTTTCCTCCTGAGGATACCTTTGGTTTCTAATAACTTATTTCATCCCTTATTCAAATTTAAAAAGGTATCCTTTTACTATTTAAAAGACGAAATAAAACTTATTCTTAAAAATTAACATTAAATTTTAAGGATCAGCTTAAATTTGATGTACAATAAAAGAAAACTTAGCATGCAGCTACAAACGTTTAAAATTGTTCGATTGTAACAAGTAGATATTATTTAAAAAATATTATAATAATGAAACTTCTATATTCACAATATGTATCTCTAAAAATCAAAATAATTATATGTAGACAAATATTACTTAAAATTATATTAAAAAATTTCTAAACACACAGTAAGATATGGATTAAAGAATTGAGAAAGATAAAGTGAAAAAAATCTATAAACACATCTAATAATAATTTATGGGGATATTGTAATTATTTTGTTCCTTGCCCAAAAATATTCAATTAAAGTAATTTGCATTTATATGAAATTTTTCAAAGGTTATGTTTTTGTTGTTGGTTCTAAATTCGACTTAAATGACTGACAACCAACAAGTTAATTTCCTTTAGCTGATTGGCTCAATGAAGGGATTTAGTTTGATTGGATTTCTAGCCCACTTTAAAAAGCTTTTTAACAGTTGCAAACTAAAGATCAGCCAAGTTACACTACTCCAATGCAATTGCGGTAAAGAAAGTGTTCTAGACAACTAAACCTTATAAAGAGCCAATAAATAAAACTGCAAAGAAAGTTCTCAATGAAGGAAATTGCTGGAAAATGATAATAGAAATTGGTCAAGGACCTCAAACACATAATTTTTCGGACCAACAGCAGACAGCCAATTTTTCCAGCGGGAAAGGAAAGGAACACTGGTGGAGGAGGTGGAGGGGCTAAAGCATTTTCTGTCGAATTAGGGATTCTCCTGGGGGCTTGTTCAAATTTGGGTTCTCTTGGTGGCCCACTTTGCATAGACCGACCCCAACCATCTAAATGACTAAAATTTAGTCATTTCTAGCGCCAACATGGCTAGCCTCTTTTTCCAAATAGTTCGGTTTAGTAGAGCTACCTCATTAAATCCTCCAACTACCTCATTAGAAGAAATTTAGTCATTTCTTCTCTGTTATCTCCCTACCAAACACACCAGGCATTTCTTTAAAACCCTCTCCCTACCAAACACACCACGCATTTCTTTAAAACCCTAGTTATGTCTTTCTATTCTAAAAATCTTGACTATAACCTTTTAAGCCAAAACCAAAATTGAAAAGAGGAAAAAAGAATAATTCGATGGCTTCCCAACAGGCATAACAATTCCATCTCAACTTATCCTGGAAACTCCAATCAACAATTGATACAACGATTTTGTGTCATAAAGAAATCAATGAGTACATCCTTTGTACTTGTTTAGAGATTAAGAACAACAATCTTAGTTCAACAACTTCCTCTTACTCACTTCTTCTCTCCTATCAATTAGTTGTGTTGTGGATGATATAGGCTTGCCATTCTCAAGGACATACTTTGTCTGGCCATAAACCATGAAGCCTTCTATATCAGTCAAGTAACCCTGTATTCATAAGAAAAGACATCCTACTTCATACAACAAACCCCCCGTGAGAGATGTGACAAGTTCAGGATGAAAGAGCCACCAACCCCCTCGACATTTCACCTATAAATATCCCATGACAACCTCAGTAAAATACACATAATCCATACACCTTAGCCTTTGCTCAAGTTCCACAGAAATGTCAAAGGTGAAGCACTTTTCCAGTTCTTCATAACACCAACCAAACGCACCTAACCTGAATATGTGGAAGCAGTGATCTTCTGAAAATAGCACCAGATGTTCATATGTTTAAATCCTATAATCCGCCCTTACCAGGGTCACAAAATACTGGTATTATCAGTCTATACTTATATATTGCTTCAGTCAAACACTCACTGAACAATGATTGAAAAAACAATTCATGATACATTTATATAACACTATTACACACAAACGAAAATCACAATTCTTTAAGAAATTCACACTTACAGCAACACCCAATTCCCATCGAGAAGGGCAGGTTCCTCCACCGGAGAAAGAGTAGGGTTCAGCGCTTCCAACTGAGTCACCAACTCGGACACCTCAGCACGAACCTCCGACCCGGCTTGAATCCCTAACTCGGTGCCATAGACAGTATCCACCAAAGCACGCTTGAGTCCATCCACCTTATCATCCACTCCTTCCTCTGCCGGAGCCTCAGCGACCGGAGTTCCGTTCCCGCCGTCGATATATCCGCCGGCATCGGGTGCTTCACCTCCTACCTGCCATTCGTCCTCGTACTTGGGAGGATCCGAGTCGGGAAGCTTGGATAAGGGCGCTTCAGCTTCGGGCTGGTAGTCTTCGCCCCACTCGTCGGAGATCTTCCCAGCCGGCTTGCCAACGTCGTCGTCAATGGCGGAGACACGGAAGCTGCGAGAAGGGAACCTGTGAGATTGAGTTGAGAGAGAGAGGTGAGAGAGTGAAGAGGTGAGAGAAAGCGGTTTAACTTTCTGAGAGAAGATGAAGGGAGTCCGCGACGTGACGAGGAGAGCCATTGGAACAGGGTGGCGATAGGGCGAGACCCAAACTGAAATCTGAGCCATTTTTTTTCTGCTTCTTCACTAGTTAGTACAGCACAATTATACTTTATAACAACCACAAATAACTAATTCACCAAATAAAAATAAACTAATAGTTGACATTTATTAATAATATTAAATATTAATAAAATTTATACAACAGATATTACCTAATAAATTTAATTTATATATATATATATATATATATATATGTATATATAATATATATACACACACCTGGACATACACCTTCTGTAAAGATGGTAAATAATGTAAAAATAAAACACTCTTAAATTTTTAATTAATATTAAAATTTATTTAATTAAAATATAATTCAGAAACAAGAGTAAACAGCCAGTTGGTTAACAATAAATAAATTTATTACATTAATTTTAATTAATAGTATTACATCTGACAGCACATATAATAATTGATAAAATTTTAATTATTAATTAAAAAGAGGTAAACTATTGATGTAATAGAATAATTGATAAAATTTTAATATTAATTAAAAAGAGGTAAATTATTGATGTAATATATAGTCTCTACAATGACTTAACTTTATTTTAACCCGAGAAATATATAGGACTATTATGTGTTTGACAGCATTTTTGAAGGTCAATAATCATAGTTACTTTTTCAAACTTTCATTCTAGATGCATCTTTTCTTAAAATGCATGAATTGGACCCTATTTAAAAAAAAAAAATCTCTGAAGTATGAAGTTTGTGTTTTTATAATTAAATTTATTTATTATTTAATTTAAATTAAACAATGTATATTTGTAGCATTTAAAAGTTTAAATAAAAATATATTTTTTGATATCATAAAACTTTTAAGGAGGAAGTCTCTTTTGTTTAAATAAAAAAATAGCATTTAATTGCAAACATTGTTAAATCTTCCCTCAACTGTCTGTTTAAAAGTTAGCATAATTATGAAACTTAATTAAATGATTTAACAAATGCACCCAATATCTCTAGAAAAACAAAATAGTTACACCCTGACACCTGTTACTCAAGAAACTATAATATTAAACACATTTTAAATGGATGGACAGAAATGCACAACAGAAGTCAGATAGAGAAATGTGAAACACATGATTAATACTAATAGATATTTCTATTGGGTTTCTTTAATTTTTATTTCATTTCAAATACTTTTTCTTATAATCTAACACTCTTGAATTGATAGAGTCTTTTTTCTTATGAAGAAAATACACTAAAAAATAATTTAAAGTTTTCTTACAAAATAACCTGTATTGTTTCTAATAATTGAATTTTATTCCTTCCCATATTTGAACAACATGTCTTAGTATTTAAAATAAATCAATAATACAGGTGTGATGTATACTGAAGGGTAATAAAAATAACAATCCACATCAAAATTTTACCCCAAGTGGCTAGTTTAAAGCAACAACATGTGAAAAATAATAACAACTCAGTAATTAAAAATTAACTTTTTCAAAACATTTTATCTACCTAGTCCTAATGAGCCTGTAAAACCATATAAGCATCAAATCAAAAAAAATTAAAATTCACATATTAATATATTTCAAAAAATATATCATTAAGTAGTTATACATATAATTGATTATATATTTTTAATAATTGATTATCTATTTAAATTATATATATATATATTATTAATCTCAAATAATTTATTTTCCTTTTTTCATTATAATAATGACTTTTGTTGACTTTTTTATTTATCATGATAAATTATTCTTTTTATATTTTATATTTTTAAATTAGAATAAACCAGCTGAAATCAAATATTTAAATAAAATATATTGAAAATAATTTTTTTTATTAATTTTGATAATCTATTATGTATACACTATATTTGAAGATAAATCATAAGGATTAACACTTTCAACACTATTCATATAAACATTTTTAAACAATAAAATTAGAAAATATAAACTTGTAATCACATCCAACATAGTAGTTATGAGAGGACAAGTACAAAAGGGTCACGACTATAGTACATAACGTTCCTGTCCTAATAGCACTATCCTAGTAGCACACTCAATATTATAAAATTATTTTTAGATAACAATAAAGAAAGTAAGTCGGTGACAATCTTTTTTGCATGATTTATAAAATAAGAAATATGATATTATTATTTTTTCTCACAATTATAATATTAACTCGGTTTATTTATTATAAAAAAGTTATTAATTTGAGGGTTTAGTTTTAGAATAAATTGTTTATGTTTATATTTTTGAATAAAGTTTTTATTTTGTGTGACAAAAATCAGATAGGAAGAGAATTCAAAATAAATTATACCTACAACCTAAAGGTGTGATGGTAGCCAATTAGGAAATGTATTATAAATGGTTATCACTGCCTACTCTCATTATTTATTTTATATTTTTTTAATATTTTCAAGACAAGTTTTCATGAAAATTAAATAAAAGACTAAAACTATTCCGATTAACAATTAAAAAGAGATGCTTACCTGCATTTTAAGTTATTGGTTAATTTATAATTACAAAAATGAACATTTTGAATTTGTTTTTCATTTTAAAACTTGTTACAAAGACTATTAAAAACAACTATTTTTTTTTTTCTTTTTTAAGAGGTAAATTTATTCTGTGAACCTATAAGTCAATGTTTTCTTTCTTCTAATTATAATAAATTGAAAGAATATCTAGTTGCTGGAATTGAAAAATTGTAAATGGTTAGAATTATATGTCTGCATTTTGTGAATCTATAATTCAATTAATACTTTTTTTCAGCATTATGAAAATTATAAAAAAATTTAATTGATGCAATTTTAAAGCTTAAATGGTTGGTAGTATTCATTTATTTTTTTATTTCATATCACTTTTAAGATAATCACTAAATACTACAAAATATTGAATAACATAATTACATTATGTAGATCATCATCAACAGTGAGTAAATAATCCAGGTAGGTACATAAATCACATAGTTTAATTTATTGAAACATAAATTCCACAATTTAAATGTAGATTATTAAAATTATAAATTTATTTTTTTAATTTTCAAAATGCAAGTCCAATGAAAAAGGGCTGTGAGGAAAGCAACATGCTGAGGCTGGTAGGTTTATCAAAGCCCTAGAATGAATCTTGCATGAGTTTACTTGGAAAAGGGGTGGTAGTAAGAACTGCAGAGTCTCTAGAGGGGGTAAAGTCTCTACAGTTATGATTGTCCTCTTCTCGCTTGGGTTCTACCAAATCCTGCCATTCGCCGACTCAACCGCATAGGGTTGTTCTTCAGCCAAGAACACTACCATTGCATGTCTCTTCATCCTAGTTGATTGCACTGGAGTTGAGAATACAGAATTAGAAAAACGAAAAAAAATATTTGTCTGTGGCAAATAGGTAACTCTGTAGTTTTCTGTGTTTCTACTGTCCAGGTAAATTCGGAACCTCCTCTTGATTTCTCCATTTGTTTTATTTGTTTTCAATTGATAATTTAAAAATTGCAAGGGTTTTGGAATTTTTAAGCTTTGTGAGTAGAGGCTGTGATTTAGTAGATCGGGGTTGTGATTGGCTGTTCTCTGTATTTGATCTGATTTTGATGGCTTTTTTCCATGAATTTCTAGGCTTATTTTGCTACTGGAATCTGGAAGTGATTTAGTGATTGGTTGTTCTCTGTGTTGATCTGATTTTGATGGCTTTTCCCCCTGAATTTCTAGGCTGATTTTGCTATTGGAATTTGAAAGTGATTCAGTGATATATAAGTGCGGAATTCTTTTGTGCTGTGTTGTTTTGTTTATACGATGTCTTTGTCAGTGGTTTATTAGCTGCCATGGACCTGTTCTTTCGATTTTGCGATGTTCTTTTTATGCTTTTTTATGATTTTTATGCTATTAATTTCCGTCAACAGGAGCAGAATCTTTTCAGGGAAAATGAGTATGCACGATAGCTTCATGCATGGCTGGGTATGCTTCAGCCTTAAGTTCATTTATACATGTGTGATTAGTTAATTTTGTCGTAAATCTTATGTTTCTCTGATTTTGTGAATTTCTCTCTGATTTGTGAATTTCTTGAAGTCTAAGTTTTGCTGTTTGTTTACTTTGCATGCATAATTTTTCTGGTTTGGTGAGAATTTAAAATAATAAACCTAGTTGCTACTTGGAATTTAGTTTATTATTTTTGAACTGTCCTGGCATTGAAGAGTGTCTTTTGGTATAACTCCCCAAGGAGGTGAGGATTGATCATTGAGCAATGACGTATCTACAGCCTTTGAAAATATTAGAAAAGAAATCTAATTCCTTATGTACTGAGTACATTTTTTAGTAATCGAATATTCAGTCTGATACCTATTAATTGGTACCTGATTATTAACTCGCCAGGAGATGAGGATTGACCATTGAGCGATGACGTGTCTATAACCTTTGAACTTATTAAATAAAATCTAATTCCTTGTGTATAACTCGCCAAGGGGACGAGGATTGACCATTGAGCGATGACGTGTCTACAACTTTTGAACTTATTAAATAAAAACAAATTCCTTCTATAAAGGGTATGATTTTTTAGTAATCGAATATTCAGTCTAATATTGTCCTTGTCTACAACTTTTGAACTTATTAAATAAAACCTAATTCCTTGTGTATAACTCGCCATGGGAACGAAGGTTGACCATTGAACGATGACGTGTCTACAGTCTTTGAATTTATTAAATAAAACCTAATTCCTTGTATACAGGGTATATTTTTTTGGTAATCGAATATTCAGTCTGATACATTACTTGATACCTGAATACATTTATTAATTCGAAAATAAATATTATAAATAAGACAGTCCCATAAGAGAAGGACAACTTCCATGACTTAAAGTAACCAAACTTTGAACCAGAACAATTTTTTTTCAGTTATCCATTTATCCCTCATTTTATACAATTAGGGATTATTCTTAGTTTTCTTGGTCTACTTGAATTTCGAAATTTGGTTATTTTCCTTTCTTCCTACTCTGTGGTCGTACTTGTAATGGCATACAACAAGAATGCATGATTTTTGGCTTGTTTTGATGGAGATATTTTTGCATTGCAAACTTAATATAACAACAGTGCATTTTTTTTCATGTATTTATATTTGCGCCTTTATATGACTCTATTGGAGTATTTAGATGATAGGAAACACAAACTATTTAGATATAAACTAATAATAATTAGGTTTAGAAGTACGAACTACTTTCGAAAATGTATTAAAATCTAATATTGAATTGTGCATCTGTTTTGGTGAAAATTGTAGATGATCTTAAAATTTGAGTTTTGTACAGCAAGGACTACTCAAGCCTTAGTTAAAGCGCTACTTAGGCTGTGTGTATATGTGATGTGGGACTAAACACACTCCTCAGTCCTAGCACAATGAAGGTGCCAACAAGCCTCATGCCTTACGATGTTGGCTTGCAATCCAACAATGAATCTAGGATGGGCTTTGATCACGTTTATTAGAGTATAGTTTTACTCTGTTATTTTTCTTTTCTATATACTCTGCACATCTATTGATGGTAGGCTGTTTTTCATTCTGTTGCACTTTCTAACTTAGAGTTGGTTAGAGCATGGGTCTCTAACTCTTATCATATAAATACTATATTACTGTTTTCATTGGGTCTGTTGGTCTATTGTACTCAGACGTATGTCATCTACATTCTTGTTTATGTAGATGACGTTATTATCACTAGGAACTCTTCTACTTTGATACAAATTTTAATCTCCAAACTTAATTTTGCTTTCTCTCTTAAGGACCTCCATGCGCTTGTTTACTCTTTAAGCATTGAAGTCAAACATAAGTTGGATCGTTCACTCATTCTCACCCAAGGAAATATGTTCATGATCTCTCAATAAAAATTGCAATCAAACTAGAGGATACACTATATAAGTATGTTGTGAGTGAGTTGTAGTATGCAACTGTAACAAGACTTAAATCAATTTATGTCCAAGCCCTTGGAACACCATTCGATTTCAGAAGACAAAATGACTATAACATTGATGATATTGCTTCTGATGATGAATGGACTATGGAGGAGAATGAATCAAATTCAACTTTGGATGCTTCAGATAAAGACGTCTTAGTTGAAGTTGGAGAAGATTTTAGTGGTGCTAGTGCTATTGCACCTATGGATGATTTGGTCGATTGTTGAAAATGATGAAGGTTGTGGAGGAGATGACATTAATGAAAAGGAAAGTCGTGTGAAGGATGATGATTATCTTGCTTTTAATACGAAAAATCTCCTTGGATAGTTTGTTTGTATTAAGCAATTATGATTTTATTGTTTATTATGAGTAATTTAATGAATGGTGAACCTATTTGTAGTTGTGTTATGTATTGAATCGTACTACTTAACACTTACTATGAGTTATTTTTGTTGTCTGTATTATTTTAATGCATGCACAGGTCTATGAATGTAGTTTTCATATACTCAAAATTCTTAAGAGTTATGATCTTGAAATTCCGAAATTTTATCCCCCTTCCTATCCTCGAGTTTGCAATATTGGTATTGTGATTCTGATTGGTCCTTTGACCTAGATAACCAATGGTCTAGATTTGGTGCTACTATGTTTGTAGATCTAATTTGGTATCTTGGTAGTCTAAAATGTGAACAGTTTTTGTGCGTTCCAGCAATGTGTTAGAGTATATTTATACTTTGTGTTATATTTCTTTTCTATGTACTCTTTTTATAGCGTAAATGGTATGCTGTTTTTCATTTTATTGAACTCTCTAACTAGCTCTTTTTGTATCACTATTTTCAATGGGTTTTCAGTTTAGAAAATAGATCAGAAAATTTTCTTTCTATCTTTCTCTTAAATCTAATACAAATTGGAATCATGCTTGATGCCTAACTCAATGACATGAAAACAACTTACAAGGTGAGAACTTCCTTAGCCTTAGTTATGAATACTGCTTAGGCCATGTCTATAGGTCCCATGAAATCACTAGATCTAAGAGTTTCAATTAGCACAGGCTAGGAGTGACTGCAATTAAGGCAACTTTCAAATACCCCTTATGTCTAGTGTTTTAAAAACCCAACCAATAATCAACTCAATCAGTATACTGAGTTAATGAGTTACTAGTCAAACTACTAAATCACTAGTTGAACCACATGAATTGGTGTAGGTGACTTAAAGAGAAGATTGTGTAATTATACTATTTATTTATCATATATATACTTAATATTTGTTGTGGTCACGTGATGGATGGAGGTTCAAGTGCTTAAAATGCCTTGGGTTTGTTAAGGGGGGATTTTTCATTTCCATTCAGAGGATACATTTCCCTTTTAATCAGCATGCAGCCTACAGATTCCATTTATTGCTATGTGCATTTACTGGACTGGTGTATTTTCCTGGACCACATAATAGCCAGTAGCTCCCGGGGCCTTGTGCGTCAACTTGCTCGTGGTCACCAGAAAATTGTTGCTTGGAACTGGTTACCCAATTTAAAGCCAGTTTTACGAGTAGCTCTACATATATGAAAAAAAGTTCATGTAAAACTGAAGAAGTTTCACCTAGAATGAATATGCAATGAACAATAGCATTATCCTGTTCATTGAGTTATTATATTAAAAGTCTTCCAAGTCAACAGACTGTCTTTTGGATGTTGTTGTTTACTCCTTTAACAACATTTTATTAGTTCAATGTTGTATGAGATAGTACTTTTTTGATATTTTACTTGTGTTAGTATCATATTACTTCGTTTTGTTTTGTAAGGAATGCTTTTATTGATTTACGCCTTATCCTTTATTTTTGTAAACTTATAAATGATACTATATATTTGTTAAATATTCTAAAATGTTTTAAATATACAGGGAGTACCAAATATTCTTGATATCGTGGTCTTCTGCATTGCCACCACAGTTTCTTTGAAGTTGATCAGGGTCTAGGGTTGTATTCAACTAATGCACCTACGACTTTTTACTTAGGCTTGTTTGTAGATAATTTTCTTGCTGACAGAAATGGAAGTGAAAATTGCAAAGGCATTGGATAGGACTGCACTCAAATTGAAGAGAAAACGAGCTACCCAATATGCTGCACGAATATGTGGAGCTTTGCAGCCTTCAGGCAGGGTTGTAAAACAGATAAAATTGGGTGAATTTAGAAAAAAGCATGCAAATGCTGGTCCTCATGTTGGGCAGTCCTTGAGTAACCGCTTTTTAAGTTATAAAAAAAGTGGGAAACCGGCTCGTCTGATGTTCTATAAGAATGGCGAGTGGGTGGACTTTCCTAGGGATATTCTTGACTTGGTTAAGAAAGATCTTGAAGTCAAGAAGTCGGTTGTGGAGGTGGAGTCAAATGGGTATCATATGGTGTTAAATTTTTTCCATATGTATAAGTTGAACATGAAAACTGGTTTGCAACAGCCGATGGCTTGGATTGATGAGGCAGGAGGCTGCTTTTTCCCTGAGGTCTATGCTGCTTATGATGAAGAGCCTTATAATCTCTGCAAACAGGACACTGGAAAAAGTACAGAGTCATATGATTCTAATGAAATAAAATTACAACTAGAAATTGAAATAAATGGGCTGGACCAGTGTAAGTTGAGGGAGTGTACCGAGGAGTCCAATTCTTTAGTTAACGGTATTAGAATTGATACTAAACAAAAAAGCTGTCCATATGATGTAGAAGTAGAAAGTAGCATTAACAAAAAGGACTGTGGAAATGTTGACAAATCTATACAGCAAAATCAAGACATAGATTTAGATGCTTATACTGAATCTGTATATGGAAGATTGGATATCGATTCTGTACAGAAGATATTTCTTAAGGGAATGAACAATAATGGCATTAATGATTCTGACATTGTTGGAATTGACCCGTGCTCAGGTGCGTCAATGCAAGCACGATTGGAGCTATTCTTGAAGCAAGTTGAAATTACCAAAAAATGTCATGGAGATGCTAATGTTCAGTATGCTTGGCTTGCTTCTACTAAAGGAGAACTGTATACAATGATGGAGTATGGGCTTGGCCACTGTAGACTATCTGCATCAAAAGGCACATATGGCACTGGTGTTCATCTTGCAGCTGTTACCTACCCTGACACCAGGTTAATTTTGATATCTTCAACTTCAAACATCTTAATCTTTCAAATACGTTTTTTTGTATTCATGATCAACTTATATGTGGCTTATCTATTATCTGGCTGAAAGTAAGATGAATGATGGTGTATGAGCTTCTACTGATTTCTTGATTTAGCTGCAAAGTTGATGAACAATTTGATTCTATATGTTCTAATGCCATTGGTCACTAAAATCTGTCTAAATTATTGCATGAGTCAGTCTGCACTACTTGAATTTTATATTAGCAATTTCTGTGCTAGTATTTTTCTCATCTTCAATCTTACTTTTATTCTTGACTCTGGCCATATGTTCTTTCTCTGTACTCTATGCCATTGAAGAAGTATATATATATATAATTTTAAAGGTAAAAATTATTGTCTAGATACTGATAAAAATTGAATATATCCTAAATTTATGAAATAGAATACTGGTTATGAAATGTGTTATGCATAACTGCTGGAATATTCTTTAACCAGTTTTTGCTGTACTACTTTTACTTTCAGTGTGGAGTTGTGAGCATATTTTCTTCCTGGTCTTGTTCTTTTCCTAATTATTATAATTTCAACTGTCAAATTTTTCATTGAGATTGTTTTATTATATGTATTATTATGTTTACACACAAAGTACTTTTTCTCCATATTTACTTTTATCATATTATTATGTTTATTTCACACTTTATTGTGCCTACTATTTTGGATTTTATCTATATCATTCTTTTGGAATGTTTAGAGAAGGATTAAATTTCGCTGTATGTACAGTGCACGTAATTGTGATGTTGACGAAAATGGGGTTCGGCATTTGGTCCTTTGTCGTGTAATAATGGGGAACATGGAGATTCTCTATCCCGGCACTAGCCAGTTCCAACCCAGTAGCTGTGAATATGATAATGGGGTGGATGACATTCAATGTCCGAGATATTATGTGGTGTGGAATATGAACATAAACACCCACATCTATCCAGAATTTGTTGTTAGCTTCAAGGTGCCTGTTGATGCTGAAGGTGATACGTTGTTCCTTTAATTTAACGTGTTACTATTTAATTTTTGCTTTCCTGCTAACAATAAGTTCATTTTAATATTATGTACATAGTACTCAATGAGTAGAACAAAAGGCAAACTATGGTACACGTGATTCTCTTTCCTTTTGGTTGGAAAAATTGTATCAGATGTTAGTATTAGGAAACATTGCTTCATCCATGGATTGTTGATATCTCCTCGTGGGTGGTTTCTGATGGCGAAGTTGTATGAGTGCTATTCCTTATTTTTTTGGTCTTTATCATTAATACATGATGCATTTTTACAGGTCTTTTTTGTGGAAGTGAAAGGAAGAATACTGTTTCTGGGGTTATGACAGCCTGCCATGGTCCTCAAGGACTGTCACATTCTGGTGCAGTAGTTAAGGTATGTTACTTGATATTTGAGTTTTTGGATTGATTTTTTCCCAGCCTTTCTATGTTAATACCTATTTTATAACCGTTGTTTTCACCTGCAAGTGTTATCTTTGTTTCTGTTTACCGTTTTTGCCTTGTATTTTTAATTTATTATTTAAAAGTATATTGTCTGTTTTAAGGGGGAATATAACTCAGAAGGAGTTGGAAGTTTATGAAGGTTTGACCATTAAGTTAGTCTGATAGTTATAGAATGGTCTGAGTTATGGGTGCAAACACAAATTAGTGTTTTGGGGAGGAAAAACGATATTTCCTTGAGAAACAGATTAGGGCATGGTTTACTTTCCCAAGAATCGGTTGGTAATTTAGATTGACGGTGATTGGGATATTACGATAGCTTCATAACATACTTGAAGTTGTGCTATTGGTAATCTGTTTTCTCCCCCTTAAGGAATTCCGTCATTATTGTTTTAATATCTCGTTTTGTTTCCTGTAGTGTATTCTTGTGTACTTTTTTTTTTTTGGTTTTTAGGTCCTGTTTGTCAGATAAGAGAGAAGTGGAGTGAATGGAAATAAAAATAAGTGAAGACTGGGTGAGAAATAAAGTGGAAATTAAAGATATTTGGTTGAAGAAATTAGAAGAGAGAGAGAATAGTGGAAATAGATAAGAAATAAAGTATAAAGTAGAAAAGTACTGGTGGGACCCACTCATTTTTAGTTATCTCCTTTCTATTTCTTCTCTATTAAATCCATTATTTCTATTTTCACTCTCACCCCTCCAACCAAACACTCCATTAATATGTTTGGTTTTCTATTAGAAAAGTGCCAAATAGTAATCAGGAAATACTAGTTTTACTTTTCTGTTTACAGTGACCAACAAACACTTTTTTGAGATTTGTCTTAATTTAATATTGTTGGCATTATTGTCCATATAAAGATCATTGATAGAAACAATTTTGGATTTGTGGGATATCTTTGCAGGGAACAGCTGTCGCAAGAGGTCCAACATCACCTTGGTTACCTTTTCCTTTGCTTTTTGCTGCTATCGGAAACAAGGTTTCTTCTAATGATATGGAACTTGTCAGAAGACATTATGAACAGTTCCGGGTATGTAAAGTAGCTCCACTTGTTGCCTACCCTTGATTGATGAAATATCTCTAATATATTGGGCTGTTCTTGTTCAGTCAAAGCAGATATCCCGGGATGATTTTGTGAAGATGCTGAGGTTAATAGTTGGAGATGCTGTGTTGAAACTTGCAATGACACAACTTAAATTGAAGGTATAGATTAGCCTTTTTTACAATAGGTACAGATTACTCTTTAAAAAACTTTCATTTTGGCTTTGAGATCTTGCTATTGGTCTTCAACTGTGGTATGATATTATATTATACCTCATCAAGGAATGACTTGCTATTAAGTATGTTGGGTTATGAAATTCGTTTTTCTAATAAATTATGAAATTATAGACAACTGCCTTCTGCTATGTGGTCATACCTCCTAAATGATGTTTAACTGGCTGCATGCAGATACCATCCAATGCTAAGGAAGGGTAAGACTTTAGTATTAGTAGCATGAAGAGACGGATATTTCTGCTCTTGCAGGCAAATATTTTCAATTTTTTCCTGGACAAGTCAATTGTGAAATTTTAGCTCCTAGGCATTCTTTTTGATTTTGGACCTTGAATGTAGTTGATGCTGGAACTTCATTAGTTTACTTTAAACAGACTGTTTTCAGATACATTGTCAACCCACCTATTTTCTACCTTATGTGATTTTTTTATAATAAATATCATTCATTAAATATTTCCTGTTATCTTTTTCGCTTCCACCTCTCATCCGTATTTTGGATTAGTGTATTGTATCATAGAAAATAAGTTTAGATGTACCAAACTTAATCATTCTTAAGGGACATAATTATTTGAAGATATAGTCAAAATCAACAGATATAATTGTAATAAATTTATATTTAGTTACTAAGGTTCATCGACCTTCGGTCTATTAAAACTAGTATATATATATATATATATAAAATCTTAGGAGAAAGGTACGGTGTGTTTGTGATTAATAGTTATTTACTAATTGATTTATCTGAGATCTTATTTGAATGTTAGAGGATTTTTCAGGTACTCTACCAAACTTCATCAATATAATATTTAGAATAGAAAGATTGATAATAGTAAGCAGTAGTCAATCCCATACCTATGTGCAGGTATAGTGTGTGGTTTGAAGTGAGTGTTGACAGCCAAAATTTGGGTCCTTGTTTAAATTTAAAATAAGTCACTTTTATGAAATAAATAATTTTAGAAAACTTACTTAAGAAGATCAAATTTGTTTCATAAAAAAATAAATTTTATATCTTAAAATTAATCAAATTAGACAATTGCATAAAAAAAAGGACAAATCTGTTTTTTTTTTTTACTAAGAGAATAATTATTTCAAAAGATAGACACAAATAAATAAGTCTAATTATTGAGTTTAATATTCGAAATTGACTATTTTTGAGTCAAACAATTCATTTAGAGCATAAATTGTCCGTGGGTAAATACAAGTACTTTGTCTTTATGTGTCGATATTTTATTTTATTAAAAAAATAAATAATTTTATTATAATAATAGTCGATGAATTATGCAATTATTTCTTAGTGAAAAAATTATGTTATTAATTTTGATTAAAAATATTATATAGTTATGTCTTTTATTAAATTAATAAAATTATTTTACTTTAAAAAGATATAATTATCTAACCGTCAACAGAATTGTATTTCCTTTTTATAAGGATGATAGAGAGGAGGACATTCATAGTTTTATACACAAGTTTCTCGTCTGTAGATGAGACATTGCTAGGAATGTTTTATTCTTTGATAAGATTTTTTTTCTTACTTTTCTATACATTAAAGTGTGACCGTAATTTTTGTTATATTAAATTTATAATATTTAAATATTGAAACACTAATGAAAATACTTATTTTCACATGTTATTTAATGAAACATTTTAAATATTATACTAATATAATTATTTTCACATTTGTTTGCATGTATTGCTATTATGTAATATTTATTGACTTATCTGATTTATTTTATGTTGGACAACTTTTTTTTTCCTTTAATTCCTTTACTCTAAATTCATCTGTTTGTTGAAATGAAATTTCATTGGTCATGTCCATGTGTATGTGGATATGTATGCAATAGCAGTATAGTTGAGAGGATGACTTTTAACTTACCCATCTAATTTATCACTGTCACTTTTCTATGAAACAAGAAACAGATAAATTTGAATGAATTTAAAAGAGTAATTTCAAATTTTAATTTATAAAAATGTAAGGTTATAAATTTGTTGTTATAATTAAAAATATTTTAAAATTAAATAAGATTTTAATTATTTTAAAATAAAAATAAAATAAAAATATTATTGTTAATGTTATTTTTTAAAATTTATTTTATTATTATTATTATAATTATAATTTAATAATATTATGTTATTATATATATTTAATTATATTTATTTTATTATAATATAAATGAAAAAAAATGAACACGTGGCATATTAAATCTCCTATCTCTTACATAAACTATCATTTAGCTGCATAATGTACAATCTAACTTTAACATTCACTGTTATCAATATTTTGTTTAAAATCAATAATAGATTATTGTTTAAAAAATAGTTACACTACAACAAATTCATAATCCATTGTTTTAAAATTGTAATTATTGGGAAAGCTCACATTTGCTTTTAGCTTTCACACCAATTGCTTCATGCATAGCAACATCATTTATAATTTCCCTCTCTGATAACTGTACAGTAAAAAAATACAAAGTCACCTCTCACAAATCCTTTTATTTTTTATTTTCACACATTTTCAAATTCAAACATGCTGACTTTCCCAAATATATGTGAGTTATACACAACTTGTAACAAACAAGACCTAAACCTTTAATTTCTCATTAAGTTTATCTATCAATTTTCTTTGCATTTATTCTAATATTTTTAGAATCATAACCTATTTATTAACTAATGTTCATATTTTGATGGAAAAATAAACAAAACATATTAATTACTCTTCAGATTTCATGAAATTATACCATTAAAATTAAAATAAATTTCAAATGATGGAAACTACTAAATATAAAATTTAAAAAGAAAAATTTACATAATTTTATTTATCATAGTTTACAATTTTAGTTAGTTTATTATCAGAATAAAAAAATTATTTACAATTTTAGGTAAATAGTACCTAATTCATAAAACTTCATTTGAAATAAGTCATCTTGCACCAATATGTTTCTTTCTAAAAAAAATTATGACAATTAGATATTAATTACCCAATTTGTAAGTAAATTTTTTCTTTTACATTTCTTATAATAAAACAACTAAATTATACCATTTTGATGAAAAATTCATAATTTATTCGTAAAAAAATAAAAACACATTTATCTAGTCAAACTGTTCATCATCAGCGAAAAGACATGTCTATGTAACGTCTTGAAAAAGAAAATAATTATATTATATTATATTGAAAAAAAAAAAAGAGAGAAAAGAAGTTCTAGAAAGGGGAGAAGATATGGACGAGAGAATTGACAAAGAAGAAATCAGAAAAAAATAAATAAATAATAAAACGTGACACTGCAGACGGTGAGTCAGCAAGCAACACGGTCCAATAAAACGAGGCTGTGACAAAAGTAGGGATAAATGCGGGTGAGTATATGAAATCCTCGGTGTGAACCTTTGTGGGTTTACTTGGAAAAGGGGTAGCAAGAAATTGCAGAATCTAGGGGAAACGCCTCCATTATCAGCAGTTCTTTTCTACAGGCGATGTTTTCACCAAACCCTACCATTTGCCGAACCTTCATGTTAGGGTTTTTCGCTTTCAGCGAAGAACGGTGTAAATAGAAACCCTATCCCTCCGATGCACCAAGGGAATTGAAAATAGAGTAAAACAAAAAAAAAAAAAAAGAGGTGAAAATTTTGTACGAGGTAAATAGGTAATTCTGTTCTTTTGCATGTTTGTGCACTCAGGTAATTTCTGAAGCTTCTCTGGGTTTTTCCATGTCCTTTTTGTTTCAGAATTTTTTTTATCTGCGAGGGTTTGGACATTTATTTTGTCCGTTTGACTTTTCGATTTGGGGCTTGGATTTAGTAGATCGGGCTTGGGTTTGGGTGTCCATGGTTTTTGAATTAATCTTGCTGTTTATCTGTAGTTTTTGGGAGCTAATTTTGCTTTTAGAAGTAATATTAATAGGTTTTTTTGTCGGAGACGGTGTTTTAATTTTGTTGATTATCAGGTGCAGTGTCTTTGATTGTAGTTGACCGCCACGACTTGCTTTATTATACAATTTTTATGCATATAAATTTTTATGAATTTTATTTTTATTCTGTTAAATTCGATCATCAGGAGCAGAGCTGTTTCTGGAGAAAAGCATGTACAGTATGATCACTAAATGCAGTGCTGGGTATGCATATTTTTTTTTTTTTTAAATTCGTGTCTTTGATCAATTTTGTGGTATTTCTTAAGTTTGTTTGATCTGTGAATTTCTTGTTTAAGATTATCTGTTTATGCGGCCAGTGGTATGAGGGATACAACCTGTTTTTGTTAAATGATTTTTGTATCGGGTGCACTAGATGCATTTGGAGGCCTTAGATACGACAATTTGACAATTTGTTAGATGTTTTCGCATCAACTCCCGATCCTGACACATAACCCTTTTCCAAAATTTAAGAGAAAGAGTTTTTAGTGTTGTTAGATGGAGATTGGTGGAGATTGGCTATCAAGTAATCCTGGAGTATGTAATCATTTATCCTCAGATACATATTTTTAAAAGCATGCTCACACATATTTTTATGCTCTATTCTTTAGAACTACCTGTATAATATAACCGCCTTTCTAGCTGATTTGTAAATTTCAAGAACAGACAACTGTATTTATGTCATCTGTTAAATTCTGTTTGTTTTCGAATGTTCTCCATGTATTTATTAACTATTAGCTTAGTAATAACATAACTAGCATTGGCCTTTTAATAGGTCTAGAGCACAAGGTTATTTATGTTATGCAAGAGAATTGGTCGGATCTTTATGTTGTAAACCAAATCTAAAGAGTTTTAGGGTTCTATTTTAATAAATCTTTTTTAGCTTTATTATCACATTTTATACATCTTTTGAACTTGTATTCTCTTGGGCTTTGCAGTTTTTGCTCTCCTACATATTGACATTGACACTAAAAAGTTGTTGAGAAATATTTTGATGTAAAATTGGATAAATTCAGCTTAGAACGAATTAAGATTACCATGTTCATTGAATTTGTTTTGGGATTATTTTGAAGAAATTTTTCGTAAATGCTTCAAGGCGAAAAAATAACTTTTTATTTAATAAGCTAATCTTAGCTCAAAAGAAGCTTTTTCTTTTATTTTTCTTGAAATGCTCAAGGGAGAAGTTGTTCCAAACATGTCCTTCATTTAAAGCTTTTTGAGTTTAATTTACTGTGTCTTGGGTGTTGACTACTTTTGTATATGTTGTAAGTTCAATACTCTATTTTATTTAATCTTGTTGGAGATTGTGCAAGTGTTTCAGACTGCTTGTTTTGTTATCCAGGAATGCTTTTATTAGTTAACCCTTGTTCTTTATTTGTCAACTTCTTGATTATGTGTTCGTTATCCTATGTATCAGTTCAATATTCTCAAAATTTTTAAACATTCAGGGATTGCCAAATATTCTTGATGTCACGGTCTTCACCATTGGCACCACAGTTTCATTGAAACTGCTCAAGGTCTAGGGTTCTATTTAACTACTGCACCTGAGCTTTTTATATTAAGCTTGTTTATAGATATTGGGCTAGTAGATAGAAATGGAAGCAAAAATCGCAAAGGCATTGGATAGGGTTGCACTCAATCTGAAGCGCAAGCGAGCAACCCGATATGCTGCACATTTCGGTGGAGCTGCACAACCAATTTTAGGCCATTGGCCATCGTACATGTCACCAACGAGCAGGGTTGTCAAACGGATGAGATTTGGTGGATGTAGAAACAAGTTGACAAATGCTGGTCCTCATATTGGCCAGTCCTTAGTTAGGCGTTTTTCAAATTATAAAAAGAGTGGGAGACTGGAGCGTTTGATGTTCTATAGGAACGGTGAATGGTGTGACTTTCCTAAGGATGTTGTTGACTTGGTTAAGAAGGATCATGAAGTCAAGAAGGTAGCTGTCGAGATAGAGTTAAATGGGTATCATCTTGTATTTGATTTTTTACATTTGCACAAGGTGGACCTGAAAACTGGATTGCAACAACCTATAGCTTGGATTGATGATGCAGGGCACTGCTTTTTCCCGGAAATCTATACTTCCTCTGAAGAACAACCTTATAATATCAGCAAACAGGAAAGTGGAAAAAGTCCAGACTCGTATGCATCTAATGAAATAAAATTACATTTAGAAGTTGAAATAAATGGAGTGGATCAATCCAGATTGAGTGAGTGTAGTGGGGAGTCCAATGCTCTAGTTAAGGGCATTCAAATTGATACTAAACAAAACTACTGTCAATATGATGTAGAAGTTGAAGATAGCATTAACAAAAAGGACTGTGGAAATGTTGGTGAAGCTATTCAGCACAATCAAGACATAGGATTAGATGCTTATACTGAATCAGTATATGGAATATTGGATTTGAATTCTGTACAAAAGATGTTTCTCAAGGGAATGAGTAGTTTTGGCAGTTCTGATTCAGACATAGTTGAGGTTTACCACTGCTCAGGCACGGCAATGCAAGCCCGATGGGAGCTTTTCCAGAAGCAAGCTGAAATTACAAAAAAAATTCATGGGGAAGCTAACATTAGGTATGCTTGGCTTGCTTTTTCTAAACGAGAACTGTCTACAATGATGGAGTATGGACTTGGTCATTGTGGACTATCTGGATCAAAGTGCAAATATGGCATTGGTGTTCATCTTGCAGCTGCTTCCTGCCCTGACGCCAGGTTAGTTTTTATATCATGGACCCTGAATGATAAAGTCTTTTAATAATATTAATAGTGATGATAAATTTATCTGAAACTTATACTTGATTGACTTGACTAAGAGAAAGATGGTTAGCTGTGTATATGGGCATCTCAGTTTTAGATTAGGGTTTAAGGTTGATGAGCAAGTTGCCGATTAAAACAAAAACTGCTGATGAGCAAGTTAATCCTTTATTTTCTAATGCAACTGGTGACTAAAATCTATCTCTACTAAATTATAATTGGAGTCGTAGTCTCTATATATTTGAATATATGTTAGAAATTTAAGGGATAGCATTTTTTTCTCAGTCACCCAGTTTTAACCTATACTTGTCCTATGTTATTATTATCTTCTGCATTTTTATTTTATTTTATAGTGTGCATGATTTAATTATTTATATTTATATATTTTATAAAGATAAGCATATTTGAATATAGTGTTTAGGCAGTAGGATTTCCTTCTGTAAAAGTTTCATCGCTTTATCATGTTTTTTTTTTTAAACTTTTACTTGCCCTGTACTGGTCATATTGAGTGTTATTCCTAACTGCTAGAATAATCTTTAATCAATTTAAGATTCACCTTTTACATTTAGGGTGCAGTTATGACCAAATTTTCCTGTTATTCTTACTGCTATTGTTTTTTTCGTGTTGTTACATACAAAGTGCTTTTATTTGTGTCCTTATATAATCTATTTTTACCAATCTATCATGTTTCTATTTCGTATATATATTATAGATTACACAATTGGAATGCTTAGAGAATGATTCAGTTTTACCAATTGTACAGTGTACGTTATTGTGATGTTGACGAAAATGGGATTCGACACTTGGCTCTCTGTCGAGTAATAATGGGGAACATGGAGATTCTCTGTCCTGGCACTGGTCAGTTTCAACCCAGTAGTTGTGAATATGATAGTGGGGTGGATAATATTCAGTGTCCACGATACTATGTTGTGTGGAATATGAACATGAACACCCACATCTATCCCGAATTTGTTGTTAGCTTCAAGGTTTCTTCTGATGCTGAAGGTGATATGTTTTTCCTTTCTTTTTTGTTTCCCTTTTTACTGTTCATCTGGGCTTTCCCGGCAAAAAAGAAGCTGTACATTTTAATATCGTGTAACTGCTGCTCAATGGGTTGAGCAAAAGGATAACTAATTGACATCTATGATTCTTTCTTTCCATTTGGATGGAAATTTTTTATGAGATGTTAGTATTCAGGAATAGTGTTTTATCTGGAGATTGTTGATATCAGCTTGAGGTCTATCTTACATTCATCAGATTAATTTCTTCACTCTGGTCAAATGGAACAACAGGGTTTCTGCTACTTAGCTGTTGGGTGAATATGATTCATGATCATTTATTCATGTTTCACTTTTGCAGGTCATTTTTGTGGACATGAGGTTAATGCAGCCTCTCATGGTCCTCTTGGCCTCTCAGAGTCATCTACAATAGATAATGTAAGTTATTTGATATTTTAGTTTTGCATCTAATTCTTTTCGCAGGTTTTGAATGTTATTTAACAATTTTTTTAACTGTGGTTTTTGTATCTTAAAATTCCAGTATCTTTATGTTTTGATTTTCTTTCTTGGTATGATAAAATATCTAGATGATCTATTCTAAAAGAACAATAACAGTTTGCATAATTTGATATTCCTTTATGGAGGAATTGAATGTTCCACCAAGTTTTTGTCACATAAGGTAGTCTTAAAGTTACAGGGTGGACATTAAGGGCTGAAAGTTTGTTGTTATCACAGTTGTGAATATTTAATTCCTGCATAAACTTTATGGGACTCGGGTTTGTTCTTTCTTAGACTGCAAGCACTAATGCACAGTTTAGTGTTTTGGGAGAGAAACATGCCACATTTAGAGATTTTATAATGCTTTTGAAAACTGTCTTATTAAAATCATTTATTGTTTTATTTCTTATAAGTAGAGCATTATCCGTATAATTTTGAAATGTTGGATACTTCCTTAGGGAAAAGCTCCTAGTATAGTTGCTAGCGCTCCAAAAGTACCGAAATCCCCTTGGATGCCTTTTCCAGTGCTTTTTGCTGCTATCAGAAATCAGGTTCCGTCCAAGGATATGAATCTTATCAAAACACATTATGAACAATTCAGGGTATGCAAAATAAGTTCCAGTTGATGTCCTTTCCACTTTGATTGATGAAATAATATCCACTAATATATGGTATTCTATTTCAGTCAAAGCAGATATCCCGTGATGATTTCGTGAAGATGCTGAGGTTAATAGTTGGAGATACTCTGTTGAGAGCTACAATAACAAATCTTCAATACAAGGTATAGGTGTTTTTAAGAATTAATTTGTCTTTGACATCTTGTGATTGGTCTTCAAATTTGGATATGCATTCTAAAGATATTACTTGCTGTTATGTATATTAGGCTATATTTTCATATTTCTTATTTCTTTTTACAAATAATATTCTCACCTTCTGCTATGTAGGTGTACCTCTCAAATGTTTAACTGACTGTTTGCAGATACCATCCAGTGGGGGATTAGATGTCTCAATCAAGAAGGAAGTCTAAGGCTGTTTTCCTAATGGAAGGTGAAGGTGGAGATCTTGGAATTGAATATTGTAAACTTCTGGATCAATCAAAATGGAGTTGTGATATTATTTCTCTAGGCAAACTTTCCTATTCATTATGTCATCCTTACTTGGACCTGCTATCCATATGCAACTCGAACTTCGTTAGAGTTTATTTTACTGTCTGTGATTATATGACCCTGTTAATTTTTCACCTTCTGTTGGGTTTTTATAATTTATAATGAAAAATAAAAATTGGATATTCCCTATTTTTCACCCTCCAAATTTCAAAATGAGTTTACTTTGTATTTTGAATATGGTGTATTAAACGACTTGTGACGCTGATGGTATTTTGAAGCATGTTAGGGAATTTTTTTTTCTCCAGTCTGCCGGTGTAGACTGTTCCTGATTTTTTTCTTGAATGAAGGTGCCTAGCTTTTGGACTGTTGATCTGTTTAGAATACAAAAAGTTAACATTGCTTCTGGTTGTTTGTCTAACATTGCTTCTGGTTGTTTGTCTGGGAAGCGCATTGATGACGAAGTTGTGGATTTGTTTTCAAAAAAGAAGTTACAACATTATTTGGAAAGGTCCGATTTATGTTGAAAGGTTGGGTTGAGGTTGACTCCTTGAGGTCAGAATTATGTTGAGAGGGTTGTTCTTCAGATATCGTTGCATTCTTTTATTCAATTCATAGTGAGGTTGCTAGATCATAATTGTCACTTTAGTACCTGATATTTGGCTGACTGGTTAAGATAGGAATGCTGGTGTGTTAGTTTTTATTTTTTTGGTAAATCACCACTCTAGCTCATTTGAGTTATTGTAACTCTCTGGTGTAGTCTTGTTGAAACCTATTTTGTGAAATAGTCATCAGGATACTTGGCATAGAAAACAGTGCGTTCTAAGTTAGACTGCATTTTTTTGCACCTTCTGGAGTGTTAAACACGGAAATACAAATCCTGAAGTACTAAAAAAAGTCTGATTAATTGATTTTCGTTGCTGATGTAAGCTTTTGGAATTTGAGTCAGGAATTATAGCTCAGAAACTCTTAGGTGTTAAAAAAGTGAAAATGACTTTGGCTATCAATGACTTCTATTAGATTTTTGTCTGTTCAAACGCCTATTCCCCTTTTGTGCAAAGAAGTTCAAGAAACACAATCTCGATCTTTTGTTTCCGGGTCTCTAAATTTAAAATCTGTTTTCTTGTTTCATGACATTCATGTTTACTTGATCTCCTAAAAGCAGGGTTAACATCCATTCATATGGCATGCCAAATTATTCATTTCAGCAAACGGCAGACTATTGAACCAGCTCCTTAGTTTTAAAGCTGATTTAAAGCCCTATTAAAATAGTTTTAAAGCTGATTTTAAATAGACTTGATTTAGTCTGATGAAATATTTTATATGCAATTGGTGACAGTGAGGACTGGAATTATATCACATTTGAAGATGGAAAAT
>Ga0099825_1000798_pt1 | contig 36701 bp, 25 predicted proteins | sample SiratroredBW_FD_76838 | JGI IMG/M metagenome (GOLD analysis project Ga0099825, IMG submission 76838) | Root nodule microbial communities of legume samples collected from California, USA - Siratro red BW | ecosystem: Host-associated > Plants > Roots > Nodule | place: USA: California | collected...
AAAATATAAAAAAAAAATATATATATATATATATATATATATATATATATATATATATATATATATATATATATATATATATATATATATATATATATATAAATGAGAGAGATTTTGGAAAAAAGATGGAAAACTTTGCTTTGACAACCACAACTGACATACAACCAGATGTCAACGACTGATGTGGTATAATTGTACACATGAATAAGGGTGAAACCAGACTTTTCTTTTTTTTTGAAAGACATTTATGGTATTTTGTTATGAAAGAGCATAGGAATCCAGTGCACCCATTTGCTTAAGGGAGATTTCGTGTAATAGTGATTGCGATTGCGAGCGAGGATGACGGCGACAACAGTGGATACGACAGCCGTGGCGGCAAGCGGTGATAGCAGTGGCAAGATTCAAGAGATCTAAGATTCTAACTTAGGGCAGCGTTCTAGATAAAACCCTAAAGATGTAAATCCTAAAAATGACTCTCAATGTCACACTGGAATGTTTTTTACACGTCAGTTATCTTGGTCACATCAGTGTCACGTAAGATTGTAAAGTGGACGTGTATCATGTGTGGTTGTCAAAGTTATAACTAATAGTTGGAATCATAATGTGGATGTGTTTGGAGGACCTTATCCTCAAGTTTATTTAATATTAGTTATACAAACTAATTTAAAAAATAAAGTCTTTCTAAGTGTATTTTTAATTTTTTTTTAACTAGTATATAAATTAATTTTAATTTATAAAAGATAACATTTCTTTATTTTTCTATAAAGACTTATGAAAAAATTCATTTAAATATGTCTATATCCAATACAGATTCGTTAGAAATTAATTTGAAACTGAAGTCTGGTAAGATATATATATATATATATTAAACAGTTTATATTTTTTTTTTATAAAAATGAATCTTGTTACTAACATGACTATTTATATCAAATCTTCTCAAAATGAAATATAGATAGGGTTAACTTTTTAATTTTGAAATTAAATTTTCAATAATAGAACCAATTATAAGAAACAAATATTCCATTAAATTATTCTTTATTTTTACTATTCATTCCTACTCATAATTAGAGGTAATTTATTTTCCCTTTTATCTATCTATATTTAATTTGTGTACTTCCTCTTATTATTATTATTTATCAATACTTTCCTATGCAGCAAAACACTTTATAAGTAAAGTTCAATGTTTTTATTTTTAACATTCTTTGTTGATTTTTCTTAATTATTCTGAAAATGTTACAACAATACCTATACATTACATAAGTTTTTTAGTGTGTTTGAAAATTGTTACAGCATATACTTTTTAATAAAAAAAATCATTTTAACAGTAAAAGAAATGTCCTTTCAGGAGATTTTAAGACTGTTTAGTATAACCTATTATAAACAATATTTATTTTAATACTTTAACTTAACCTTTGACTGTAATTTATAAAAGAGTAAACTTATAAAGTGCTAATAAAAAATACTAAATATCTCAGAGTAAATAAAAAAGCACTGTGCATGGATGAAGATGATGATGGTGAAGGAAAAGGGTGAGAGAATCTAGAGAGTAGAAAGAGAAAGATAAATAATGATAAAGAAGGAAAGTTGATCCTAAATGGAGAAAAACTGGAAGCTGCTACTCTTTACCATTTACAGTATCCCTCTCAAAGCCTCTTGGCTCCAATCCAAACCAAACCAAACACAAAACACATTACATTTGATTCCTGTAACCTAGCAACAACCATTCTCTTCAAGCTTTTCCAATCTCCTATAAAACCAAAAAAACCTTCAAAACATAAAAACAAAAGACAAACACACACAAAGGTAAAAGCGCAACAACAATGTCTAACACTCTGCACCAACACCAGCAAAGTCCCACTCTCGAATCAAAACGTCTTGATCCGGGTTCTCAGCCTTCCCGCCCTGGCCACCGGAGATCGGTATCCGCCGGAGCTCCGTTAATCTACTCCGGCGGCTCCTCACTGCTTCCCAGCGGGAACATCTGCCCGTCAGGGAAGATCCTCAAACCGCTTCTGCCCTCCCGCGGACCGAACCGGACCGACGTGCTCGGCTCCGGCACTGTGAACTACGGCCGCGGCAGCATAATGCGCGGTGGCTCCGGCGCCTATCCTGTGCCCGTGGCTGTTCCCGCGGCCGCGTCGCCGCTCACAGTGAAGCGGGCGCTCGGCGGGTCCGATCCCGAGGAGGTGAAGAGGGTAGGGAACGAGCTGTACAGAAGCGGGAACTTCGCGGAGGCGCTGGCATTGTACGATCGCGCTGTGGCCATCTCGCCTGGGAACGCGGCGTGCCGGAGCAACCGCGCAGCGGCGCTCACGGCGCTGGGGAGGCTCGGCGAGGCCGCCAGGGAGTGCCACGAGGCTGTGAAATTGGACCCTGCTTATGCTAGAGCGCACAAGAGGCTTGCCTCTCTTTATGTAAGGTAATGAATGCAATGAGATGAGATGAAATTTTGGATTTTGATTTGAGTTTGTGTTTGGGTTTGGTTTTGTTGAGATTGGAATTGGAATTGGTTTAGGTTTGGGCAGGTTGAGAATTCGCGGCGCCATTTGTGTTTGGCAGGGATTCAAGAGGATCAGTCTGAGGAGCAGAAGCTGTTGTTGTTGGAGAAGCATTTGAATCGATGTGCTGATTCCCGGAAATTTGGTGATTGGAAGAGGGTGCTTAGGGAATCCGAGGCTGCCATTGCTGTTGGAGCAGATTTTTCGCCGCTGGTAGCCTGAATTTCTGATTTTACCATGGTTTATTATGTTAGAGAAGTCTTATAAAATTAATATTGTGTCTTCGCTTAATAGCATAGAGTTTTATGATAGGCAAGTTGTGATTGGTTTCTGATTTCAAAAACTGGTTCTTGTTTTCAAAATGGGTTTAGAAGTTATTTTAGATTTTGGACAAGAGATTGATCAGTAAGCGCTGTAAAGCTATTTTAGAAGACAGTTTTTGAAATCGAAAAGTGAGAATAGAGTCAAACCGGCTCTTGGTTTGTGGTATGGTATTTGAGTCCCTACGGTCAAGTATAAAAATGATTCTTGTGTCTTTACTTGATAGTTTTAAGCTCTTAGGATAGTTGGTTGTATTGGGCTAACTTGTTGGATTGTTGCTTTTAGATTGTCGCTTGCAAGGCAGAAGCTTATTTAAAACTGCATCAACTTGAGGATGCTGAATCCAGTCTCTTGAACATTCCGAAGTTGGAAGGCTGTCCTGCAGCATGTGCTCAAACCAAGTTCTTTGGTATGGTTGGTGAAGCCTATGTTCCTTTTGTGTCTGCTCAGGTTGAGATGGCCTTGGGGAGGTAAACACTAAACACCTTAGAGTTGAAATCCAAATCTAAATAAAACTTTTGAGTGAGGAATGAATGATGGATTGATGCAGGTTTGAGAATGCTGTTGTGGCCGCTGAAAAGGCTAGCACGTTGGATTACAGTAATGTTGAAGTTGGTCGGATGGTAAATGTTGTGAAAATGGTGGCAAGAGCTCGTTCAAGGGGCAATGATCTTTTCAGCTCTGGCAAGTTTTCTGAAGCTTGTTCTGCTTATGGAGAGGGCCTCAAGCATGACAACTCCAACTATGTTCTATATTGCAATAGGGCAATTTGTTGGTCTAAACTTGGACTGTGGGAAAAATCGGTTCAAGACTGCACTCAAGCTCTTAATATTCAACCAAATTACACCAAGGCTCTTTTCCGTAGGGCTGCATCAAATTCAAAGGTGAATCCACTAGTACTGTGCATGTTGTGTATGTGTTCATTGATGTTTTGTTCTCTGAAGTTGATTCATTGTCGTTTTTAAAGATGCAATGATCATGTTGCAGCTTGAAAGATGGGCAGATGTTGTTAAAGATTATCAAGCCTTAAAACGTGAGCTCCCTAATGACAATGAAGTTGTTGAGTCTCTTCGTCAGGCTCAATTAGCATTAGAAAAATCTCGGCTAGTGATATATGGTAGCAAGTTTGGAATTGAAGTTGAAGAAATCTCAGCATTAGACAAATTTAAAGCTGCCATTGCTTCTGCTGGTAAGTATCCAAATATTTTGACTCTGCAATTTTCTTGCTTCATTGGTAACTTTTTAACAAAAATCTGAATTTTCAGGTGTTTTGGTAGTTTATTTCAAAGAGGCATCAAACGAACTATGTGAGGAAATATCTCCATTTATAAACACCTTGTGTGTTAGATATCCATCTGTTAAATTTATTAAGGTACACAAATAAGTGTTTTCTTTGTACTTCCTAACGTTATTGCTTCATTTATCTAATTTTCTTTAAAATTTAATTGAAGGTGGACGCTGAGGAGTGTATTGCAATAGCAAAAACTGAGATCATAAGAAGGGTTCCAACTTTTAAAATTTATAAAAATGGAGAAAAGGTGAAGGAGATGATCCAGCCAACACATCAGTTATTGGAGGACTCAATAAGAAGATGCAGAAGTCTGTAGATGTTAGGAGAATTCATACTTATTATTTGCATTCACATGCAACCAAAAACCATAGCAATATTGAAGAAGGTGCTCCAAGAATGCACCAAGCCCTGTTTAGTTCAAATTAGGAATTCCAGCTTTCCCTGTGATATACACCCACATGGATATCAATTTTTCAGGCAGGAAAACCCCAGATAGATTTTAGATAGCATTTGAAGTCATATATGTATATCTCTACCGAAAAGTGTTGTGCTTCTTCCCTCCATGTCCTTCATTTTTATTGCACCAGGCTTAGTGAAATGTTAAAATGTCACACTGAACATATTATTGTTTTAGATTTAGATCACCTCAACAGGGAAAAGAAAAGGAATAAATTGATGCTGTCTCCAAATGGCTTGTACGTGAAAAACAGTTTGTCTGCAAAACATGAAACTGCACCCTGATCTTTGGTTTTTTGAAGTTTATAAAAGCTTTTTTCCTTTTAAGAGTGTGCAATGTAATTCTTTTTAAACAAGTAAGAGTGTTGAATATATATAAAAGGAGTCAGAGGAGTCAGTGTCAGTTTCAGTGTAGGAGTAGAAAAAAAACACTAGAAATTCGATGAAACTTTAAGGATTTGTTGTCATAGTTTACTCGTGTTTAAAATGCCTGTTGCAGATTCAATAGAGTAAGTGTAACCATTAGTTATAGATTAAATGTAGATTTTTTGGAAGTTATAATGGTATGATAGCGTATTTTTAGCAATTTTGTAACGTGATATGGGAGAATATAAATTTTATGAAGTTACTAAATTATTTGCCGGACACCATATCCTAAACTTAATCAATTCAATCTTAATTGAATTGGTTTGATATAGATTAACTTGAAAAAAACTCTCTTTTTGAATTTCACTTTATACTAAATTTGTACAATAGTAATCTTTTTTAACACCCTTATATGTCACAATAGCTATAATCGAGTACCATGCCAGCACTGCAAAACACTTACACATTAAATGGTAGTTGGTGGAGGCTATACGAGGACAAAATGTACCTATATTCTCCAAATACTTTGAATTTTCAATTTGTCAACTATTAAATAAACGAACATTTGTATACTTCATTATTTCCATGGCTGACATAAAACCTATTCTTTGTTACTGTTACTTCTTTAATTCTGGCATAGGCTATGTATACTTCATTATTTCCATGGCTGACATAAAAGCTATTCTTTTTTACTGTTACTTCTTTAATTCTGGTATACGCAGGTACGTATAGGTAATAAATGCGAAAATCAAAATCAAACATACTTTAAGGTATGACTGCTTCAAATTGAACTGTCTTCTGTAAAATAAATACCTTTATAAATAAAAAATATTCAATTAATTGGACAATTAAACGGTTAATATTTAAAGTTTCACTGGGGATCCACCAAATGTATATGGGTTTATGCACTCTAATTGTTCTTTTCATATATTATTCTTTCTTGTTGATAAAAAAAAATCAATTTATACTTTCAATTTGATCAATATGATAAAAGGGAAAATCCGCATTAGTTTCAAGTAGTCCGGATTAAATCAGCTGGGAAAAAAATATCTTGATAATTATAAAGTTGAGTATTGAAGTCTATATTCTCAAATTTAATAAATCCAATTTGATGTAACTCTTTAATATTTATTTTTTAAATATCTTTTCTATTCTTCTTATTTTCATAAAGATTTTTCTAAAATTAAAAATACAAGTTATGTATTATGATTTTTTAAACTTTTCACATAATCCAAGTATATCATGTAAATACATTATTAATAACACTGGTTTCGTTTGAATTTAAGACGAAGAATAGAAAATTTGGATGCAACTTAAACGTATTTTGATCGATGCGGTACCAAATCTAAATTGACTCTGTGTACATTTTTAAAGAGGAAAAAAAATTATTAGATGATCTCAATTCTATAACACATATATTTCCTCTACATGACCTGGTATTTTGGTAAACTAAAAAAAATAATTACATATTTAAAAAAATTAGTAAAAACATTAATAATTATTGCTTACGAACTTCCTAATAATTTTTTTAGGAAGAGTTCTTTAAAGTTACAAGCAAGTCACATAAAAAAATCTTCACTTATAAAACCTAGTTAATCCTTAAAAGTTTAAGAAAAATATGAACGTACACACGAGATAGAGAAGAAACATAAAATAAGAATGAGAAAATAATAGATAACAGATGTAGTAAAAGACAAAAGAAAATGTGAAAAATAATGAAAGATAGAAAACGGTAAATGTGATAAATGATGCAATGAACAAAAAAAAAACTAGAAATAAGATAAAAGAGAGAGTGAGTATATGTATATAGACTAAACAATATCCAAAAGTTGACGAGTTCCCTAAGAATTATTTATCATGAAAAGCTTGAAAATATTGATGAACAAAAACATTATAATATGATGATGACCTTGACACATAGCTCATCTAAATCCCATTACATGAAACATATATAGTATAGATTGAGAAAGGAAGGTATATTATTTCTTATTGGATGATCCCATGCAAAGAGGAACATTTGGCAGGCATGCATGCATGCATGGATGGATGGATGGATATGTCACTGGCCAGCAGCGAAAGCTTCAACAGGGAAAGTCTTGGTGATACCAGCGAGACTCTTGAAGTGGATCTTCCCGGTCGGAGGGTCATCCACTGTGATCTCACTCACCGGAGGCCACAGCATGAGCTCTTTGGCCTTCACACCCTTCAGCTTCTTTATCTTCTTCTTTGAAACGTACCCTGTTATCTCACTGTCATAGCTCACCAACTTCTTTATCATCTTGAAATCGTGCTCAACCTTCTTCTTCTGCACGATCCACATGTATCCCGTGCCCTTCACGTGCCCTACTTCCACCACATCTTGCAGAGGGAGAAGCCCCTCTGGAAGCTCGAACTCTTGCAGCAGTGAAACCGCAAGCTTCAGACCCTCCTCCTGCCCCTTCTTTACCACCCCTCCTTCCTTTTCTGCCATTCAGAAACCCTTTTTCTTGCTTTGGTTTGGAACTGTGAGAGACAGAGAAACTGTTTTCGTTGGTTGGTTGGAGAGGCTTTTGGGTTGTGTGTGTGTATATATAGATTCTGCTTGTGAGGGGACAACGTTTGTGCTTTGTGGAGATCGAAGTGGATTTCTTTGTATCTGCCGTCCGATGATGTTTCTCTTGTCTCTTGCACTTGTTTTGTAGAGTGTTGTTGGAGTGAGCATTTGGTGAATTTTATATGTAAGATTTGGTGTGGTTTTCTAGAAATAGTAACCATGACATGAAATCAGGCTGAAGAACCAATGCAAAACAGGGAATGGTTGGCAGATATTTAGGAAGAAATTTGTCCCAGTTAGTTTAGATAATATCTGCATCAACATGTATTAAATTAATGATAATAATTATAATTATTATTATTTATATTGATAAAAATAATTGTTAAATTCTTTTTTAGAGAAAATGTTAAACTATATATATTTTTTATAATTATGTCTGTCGTAAATGGTTACATACACAATACCATTTTTTGCACTAGCATCGACAAAAGCTTAACAACACCAAAAATGATAGTGTTTATCTGCGTACTTTCAAGAGATATTTCATTTAAGAATAAATCTACTTTGACACCACTTTAGCAAAATAACACCATTTCACTCTTGATTTGTATAATAAAATATTATATTTTAATAAAATAATATTATTTTTTAGTGTTAAAGATAAATGACTGTTACCGGTGTTCAAGTATCATCTCCCTTCATTTAATTGACTTTATAGAAAAGGAGCGTTTAAATTGATTTGCAAAGATATCAAAACCGACAATAAGATGGTTTTTGTTTTTTACTTTTACTTAATTTGGGCCATTTGGGACCGCGCAAACATATCTGGGTACTCATTTAATTTTTTATATTTATTTAAATTGATTTTTATCCTCCAAAAGGAGCTGGGCTCCGCATTTGGTACCCCTATAAATTTTGAATGCACTCCCATAGTGTCTATAAAAAAACCAAATTGCCCCTTTTATATTTGTATTTAACCTATCTTTTCATTTTTTTCTTCCCTCACCTCTTTTTCTAACTTGTCCGTTGCACCCTTTGCTTGCCCCCCTTCTAGTTTTTTTTTTTTTCTCTATTTGTGAATTGGGAGAAGCCCGTTAGAATTACATTGATCATCATCGTGTTGCATCGTTATTTAAAAGGTAAGTATTTAAGGTTTTTTTTTTTCTCGCTAGTACTATGTTTAATTTCATTTTTTGTTTCAACAATCTCAAATGTGTATATTAATTTTAAAAAATTTATCAATTATTTGTTATTCTTATTACCAAATATATAGTTAGGACTAGATGTAGATCATTATTGTAAGCGAAAGTTAAACATGACACAGTCAATTTGTAAAAAGGATAGGAAACAAGTTATCACTATTATTGATGGCGATGTGTTGCCACTAGTTACTATAGGAGAGTATGAGGGAATTGAAGACCTACTAATACGTTGTTGCTACAAAGTCATGTGGACCACGTGGCTTGTAGACTATGGGAGGGTGAGGATTGAGAAGAATTAAAATTGGTCTCCCACAAACGCAAATTAAGTAAGTTTGGAATTCCTCATCCCTAGGTTGAGATCACTATGCTTAATACTGGGTTGTTGCCACTATGCAACATTAATTATGAGACCACTGATAAAGGTTTCATGTCAGCCTTTGTTGAAAGGTGACACCGCAACACTAACAGTTTCTACTTCCGTATTGGTGAATCACTTTGGATGATGTGTTTGAATTGTTGCATCTCCCCAATATGGGACAATTTTGTTTATATGTGATTTTGGATTTCACATCAATGTCATCATTTTTGGTTGAGCTACTTAGGATAGATTTTGGTGATTTCGTGATAGAGTTGAAGTAGTGTCATGATACTTATGCTCGACTGAGTAGGCTATGCGAGGTGTATGAGGAGTGCATCATACACCACAGGTAGGAGTTAGCAACTCACACTTATTTGTTGCATCTTATTGAATGCACAATTTTTGCTGATAAACTTGCGACATTAGTTAGCTTGTCATACTTGATAATTTAAGAATGTCTGATAGGTACACATAGGGAGTTACCGCACTCACCCATATGTACAACTAGCTAAGAGATATTTGCTTTGCGTAAACAAAATATTTGGGAGCTTATGTCACACTGTTACATATAAATAATACACATAATTTAAATAATTTAGATTTATTTTTAATTAAATATATGAATAATAGTCAGTTCATAATGCATGAGACTTGGATATATAAACATTTCCTAAGAATGAGAATTTGGAATATCATTCTCACTTATCAAGAGCTCCTCCCTTGGGCCTGTCGTTATGTCATTGAGCACCATATATGTATAGTTGACACTATATGCGTCTAGATCAACAGTCTTACCCATGCTAGTGCTCTAGAGTCCTTATGATAACCATTAAACTATTGCCCGTTTGAGGTGATAACCATGTTCTTGAGATACATCTAACTTGGGACATATTCACAATGTCATTTACCTTAGTGTGTTTTGCATCATTTTGGGTACGAGTAAACGATTCATCGGCCACCTCCACCTTTCGAAGGAGGTGTAGTTGCTGTCATTGACGACGAATAATTGTAATTTATCAACCATCTTATTACCAGTGTGACACTGACTTTACATCACTCAGCATATATATACATGCACTGGTTTAAATGAGTGTCACACCCTACATAATTCCTTGGACGGATGAAGATCGATCGTATGTACTGCCGCGTTGTTGGCCACATAGTCTAGATGATGGCTAGACACGACCACCGTCGTCACAACAAGAGCATGCTTGTAGTGTGAGTTATTTCCATTATTATGTTACCATTAATATTTTCTTTTTATTTTTCCAAGTGCCATGTTGGTTCAATTAATGTAAAGTATATTAAGGAAGATTGCCTACACTCTACAACATATTATCGACTGTGTACATAGCCTAAGAGAAAATCCACAATACATTGTAGTTAGTTTGTAGTGACACAAATGAGGAAGCCATTTACACTAGATGTTCACAAGCTATATGGAATAGGCGACAATGACGTTCACAAGCTATATGGAACAGACAACAATGATATAGTTGTAGTACTTAGGTTTAATGTACAAAATTTTTAATATATATGAGATATTATCATCATTTATTCTGCTTATATTTTTGTGAATATTGTGTACTAAATAAATTATTTGCATTTAAATAAAAAAACAACTCTTTAAAATAAATTGATTGGGTTTGAAATTAATTAAAAAAATTATAAACATATTTAAAAATTTGAAAAAAGCATATTATATAATTTAAAAAGGATAAAAATGATTTTCAAATTATATGAGGATGCAGTTAAAATTTATCGGGGTGCAGAATGTAAAATGCGAAAGAGGGTTGGTGGTGGGATTCGTTATAAGCCCATTAGACCCATTCTCATATCGGCTACGCATTTCATATAGAAATTTGATCATTGAAAATTTGGGATGAAAAGAGAACATTGAACTTTGACACTGCGAGATTTTTTTTTGATTTTGACAATATAAAGTTTTTAAACTAAAAGTTCTTTTAAATGAATTTTATATATTTTTTCCTTAAAAAAAGACTAATGGGGAAATAGGTAATAGTCAGTCGTTAATCAGTCTAACTTGGGCCTGCACCAAAATGGTGGAGGAATTTTTAGAGCTTCCAATAATGAGTGTATGAAATATGCAAATTAAGTCTGAATAAATTATGGCATTTTATTTTAATTATAACTTCTGAAATTTCACAGATTAAAAAGTATAAAGGTTTTCATATCACCCTTAAAAAATCATAAGGTTAATTCAAAAACTTGTCAAATTATCAGAGTTTATTAGGATCTGAATTCGATGATACTACATGGATGATAGAGAGCATGAATTGTTTGCCAGTACATTATTATTTGTTATTTTTTGAAAATACATTACTTATCAATTATTACTTGCATTTCCTAAACAATTCATCATATCATACACAATTAATATCATTCTGAGAAACAAAACACAATTAACTTTGTTATTATTATTATTGTTATGGAAGCTGCAAAAAGTTGCATAATTGTTACTTCCATCTCCAAATACATGGTCTCTTGGCTGTCCCCTTCACGTGAAGCTTTTCTATAAACAAGTGAAGGATGGCAAATCCAGTGAAGCTTTTGCAATAGACTTGTATTCTTCGAGTTTCTCCAAAGCATTTGACGTGAGTTCCTGTTCAGAGACGCAAATATTTGACATAAAGTGTAGGAGCACGGATATAAGATATAGTAGAAAGAAAGAGAAGGCTTTTGGAACAAAAATATAATTTTCATTTATTACCTTATTATCCAACGTTCTTATGTAGCCAACAAGAATGATTTGCATTTTCTGCTTCTGTTTCAGGTCACTGTTTGAATCAATAAGATAAACACGCTGCAAAATGAGCCCCAAGTATTCTCCATTAGTGACATTCATCAATGTGGTCAAAAGGGTATAATGCATAATCGCATAATCTAAGAAAGGATTGCAGAAAAAAGTGTAGTTGTAAAAACTATGAGCTTCCATTCAAATATATAAAAAGTATAATGTGTACTAATATTACAAATTTGTAATGTGCTCTAACACTAAAACTCAAAAGAGTTTTTGTCTAGACTAACAACACAAAGTACTAAATGGTGCATCAGAAGTTCTTGATGTGTACTGAAAAAAAAATTCTAGAGTTTTATACTCACTATTTTTTCGTAGGCAACACAGGAGAAGTCCAAATTAATGCTAACCAGTATCTTCAAGTTCCTATCTGTATCAATCTTGGCCCAACCTAAGTAAAGCCCAACAGCTTGATCTGGAAGAGCAAGTGTTGCTTTGTCTGGATTAAGGAATTAAAATTTATCAGAGATTTACAAGACCATGTTAAATCAAGAAGTTCAAAACTAAGAAGCTAAGGGCTAGTTTACTTTGAAAAAAAAAATTTCAATTTATTTTAAAAGATTTATAAAGGAAACAACAAAAAACTTATTTGAAGATTGAAAATAGAAAACATACTGAAAACAAGATTACAATTGAAGTAAAAGGTAAGAAAACATGAAAACATAATGGGTATGTCATCTGGTTTGAATATACACATATTATTACATTCATACACAGTTTGAAGAGTATGTTCTTGGAAGATTACTAGTTAATCCAATGTCATAACTGCATCTAACTAGGAACATGGACACTTAAGCTCAAGAGAGGAAAAGAGTTTGTGCTTATTATCACTTTTATAAAGCGAGAAAGATGAAATTTCGCAAACCTGGGGCTTCCTCCAGACATCCAGAAACATACAAGCCACTCAAATGAATTGGCTCAATAGTTAGTGTGTCATCTAACCCTGCAAACATTAGTTTGAAAGATTACTCTGACAGAGGACACAGTATTTAGAGAAACCAATCAACATACTAAGAAACAAAATTAGTGCATTATCATTATTACAGTCATCAAAGGGTGGAAGACCCCATAGCTCAGGTTGAAACTCTAAGAGTGAATGAAGAACAACATTTGCTAGCCCGTTACAATCAGCTTCCCTTCGAGATGGGACAGCCACAATCTTCATTTTTGCAGCATTGGCTGCCTCTACACCAACCCTGTTAAAAGTGCATTGTAGAACATAAATTACATGTAGCAAATATGAATATTACACAACAGAAATTCGCAAGGCTGCACAGAAGGTGCAATCACAAACTTGGCAGGAGATTTGCAACATATCCTGCTGGTGAATCAAAGCAGTGAAAATGATATGCTTCCATCCTGAGATGAATAAGTTGAGATCAACTCTGATAAACATATACTGTTTTGAAATCAACCAAAACTGTCTGGGAGCATTATTTTGAGAATAGCTTACATAATTGAAGAAAAATTAATTTAGCAGTAGAACCAAGTACATGATAGGTTACACGCAGATTAAAATTAATAGGCAATGCTCCTCTAAGAACATGAATGTGATCTCAACAAACTAACAGAGCGAGTCTCGATAAGAGGGACTGAAAAAAAATTCAACTTTTATAATGTCCATTTCAACCAAAAGAGGTTAATCCAATTGCATCGTGTCTCATACACTCTTAACATATCACACCTTTTGCACTCAACAGCCATCCACACATATCTGTGTAGGTTTGGATATGGCCAAAGAAGTGGTTGATGGTCTACTTCAATTATGGGCTTCAACACTGGTGGTACATTGGCCTCTTCATCAGTGATCACTGTGTTTTGGATTATGTTGGTAACTTTAGACCGTACAAAGGAATCTGATCCCAGAAATACTAGACCATCTTTGGTCAAGATTAGAATTTACCGTTAGTTGTCAGGCAATCAAAAGCTTAACAAAAATCACAATAGTAAATGCAATCGTACACAGTATGCAGAAATTCTGGGAGACTTACAAGGAATCCTCAATCACCAGGCAATTAACTGCATCTACACCCATTTTCTTGGCAGCTTCTTCAAATCTGCAAAAGTTAGATTTTGTTTACTGCTGTGATAAAATTAGAAGAGCATACTTGACCGAGAAAACGAACTTGCCTACTAAACATAGGATGGAAAAAGTGAGAAAAGTTGGGTGATCGGAGTTCTGTAGGAAAATTTATGTAGTGAGATAATTGTAGTTGATTATTTACTTCTTAGTACTGCTAAAACATAGGATGGTGGATATTTATTTACTACTGGAAAAGTGTTACAGTTCATTGAAAATAGATCCATTTCTACTCAGGATTAGATTCTGCATCCATGAGATGCCAAAGTTCTCAAGTAGAATCTTACAAATATGGAGAAGGCTTCCCAGCTTTAACTTGATCACTTCCTAGAATTACAGAAAAGCTTTCTTTCCAACCTAAAAAAATGTGATAAGCATCAAAGAATTTTTTTTACCAGGAAACTATATGTCAATAATAAGTAAAAGCAAAAGTGTTTCTAACCAAAAAGAAAGTATAAAAAGAAATGCAGAAAGGCAGATAATTTCAGGAATCATTTCCAAAGCAGATACTTTAGCTGCGACTAACGTAATCAACTCCTATGGAACAAAATTTTACAAATTGGATATCAAGTTTTCTTATTTCTATACAGTAAATTTTAAATGAATGATTGATGGTTAGCTTTAAAGGCATTAGGCTAGCAATTTTATTGATTCCAAAACCCTAAGCTAAAAAAAGAAGAAAAGAAAAGAGGCATTAAAACGCTATCTCTGTCAGATGTTACTTAAGAAACTAGTACTTGTGTCTACATATTATCTTCTCAGTAATCAGTTCAGGAATAATGGCAAGCTGATAAGTAACACAACACTTCTCGAAATTAAAAGACTTATAATTGAAAGTTAGTAATAAACAAAAAGAGGACAGTGCACAGAAAACAACCTTTGTGATGAGAAATTTTGGCGTCTACGTATTCTCGCAAGGAATTTGAGGCAACAGCCATTGGAACTCCATTTTTCTGGAAATGTTTGATAAGGCGATTTGCACCAGGTAGTGCTTTGGCCTTTGCCCACCTAAACCAATTTATGATTTGAAAATAAGAACCCTTAAATGTGTAAGCAATTCTAATATGACAGTTTCCAACAGGTTTGATTTAAGGTATTAATAAAAAAAAGTGCATTTCTTTGAAAACAAGTTTAGAATTTACAATGAATCACATTTCTTACAATTACTATTCACAAACAATCAAACTATGCAGTGTTTAGTGTTTCAAAAGCAATTTTGACTTTTAAACCATATTCAGCCCTCCTTGCCATACTAGATATCTTCATATCAGTCTGAAACAATTCTTTTTTCAAACAATTTTCAAAGTTTCATTCATTTTTGACGAAAATTTGATGGTTGAGTAGTTAAATTGTTATAAAAAATGGTTTTCCAAACAAAAAAGTGACAAGAGAATCAAGCACGCCATTATTGATACCTTTCCCTATACATAGGAGTGATTTCATTGATAAATTGATCGGGTGTCAACGGAAGTTCATAGTCCCTAACAATTACAGCTGCTGAGTCCTTTTGTGTCATCCCCAACCTCTTCTTGTCTTCCTTCTCCCTGTCCAGTTCTTTTCCATACCTTGCCAAAAACTCATTCAAGACACCCCTTGTAGCCCTTTCTGCACACCAATCACCCACAAGAAACAAAATTTCACCAACTATAGATTAGGTGAGTCTTAATTGTACTTTTGATCCTAATTATGTAATTTCAATCACCCAGATTTCCTCAAATATTGGAATTGAGTAATTTTGCTCCATATTTCACCTTTTGTTAATATCTTAATAGATTTTGCTAAAATGACAGTGAAAAATATTGCCTAACCTAACTTAATTTCCCCTTTAGTCGATCATAATCCATGATACATGAGCAAAATCAATAACATATTTAACACAAGACTAGCTGAGGAACCAAAATTACACAACTGAAATATAAACCCGATTTGCAAAATCAGAACTTGGAAACCAAAATCACCCAATAACAGTCCTGCAAAAGGTGTAATTAAATTAAAAGCTGGAGGAGAAAAAGAGGAGAATACCAGTATCCAGAAGGGTGCCATCCAAGTCAAAAATGACACCCAAAACCTTGCAGCCTTGGAACTCACAGCAGCAACTCATGTCAGCACCAAATTGATGGAAACAATGTGAGATTGGTAAATGGATGAGAGTGTCCTATAAATACTACAAAGAATAGAAGAAGATCTGTGTGTTTATGGGAATCCAACGTGAAAGGCATTCCATTCTATTCCAGGAGTAGTGGTTCACAATTTCTACGGTTTTGTTCTAACAATGAATAAACCAAAAGAATCATTAACAATCGCAATACGAATGGCAGAAAAAGCTGTGTTTTCAGAAAGCATTCACATTGCATTTGGATTGAAAGCAGTGTTTGACACGTTATATCATATCATGGTATTCACACTCTCTTCTCCGTCACGTCAAGCATGAATTCCGAGAGCTAGTTGATGGCGTCGCCAGCATGATCCTAAGGATATTCCTTATTCTCTCCGAAATGGAAACCAGAACCAAACATCTTCTTTTATTTTTGTTGAGATTAAAAGTTGATAAAAATAAAAGGTAATTTACGATTATTTAATCACAAAACTTTCTTTATAATCAACAAAAATATAAGGAGGCTTTTCGTTTATAAACATTTTATTTTATATTATATTTTTGTTTTATTTCCTCTTTCAAATTACTCTACTTCACTGTTATTTAGGCCTTAGCAAATAAGACTACTATAAATCTTTCCGTGAATACATCTATTAAAATTGGATACATGTTCATTAAAGTTAACTAAAATAGATAATATGGATTAGATTTAAAAAGTAATTGCAATTTTGTGGATTTCTGGCTCAATCTAAAAATGTTTTACTATTTACATATTCATAAATATATTTTAAATTTTAAGTTTTATTTTTAGTATGATATTTTTTAAAATTTAATAATAAACTATATAAATAAAAACAATTTAATATCTAATATTTGAATTTTTTTATCAAATATTAGGTATATTTATTTTATTCAATTAAAATTAGAATATAAAACTCAAATATAAGTATTTTTTTTAAATTGATCCAATATAAATTAAACTTGAATAACTTTATATTAACTGCAAGCCAAACAAACAATATTATACTAATCAATAAGTTAAATGGTCGCATATAAAATTTAAAATATTAATTTTAAGTTATAGTGGTTTGATAAATTGGATTTCAATCGACTCTCGATGCTCAATCCAATTCTAACTATATTCAGGCATAGTTTAATCTTTTTTAACTCTAAATTCTCTTTTTTTTTAATATTTTATTTTTCTCTAACTTATAACTTTAATTTTTTTATTTTTGAATTAAATTTCTTAAAAAATATCTTAAATTTAAATAAAATCACATAAAAATAAATAACTATATATTAAAATTAATATACAAATTGATTATAAAATAGTAAAATTTATAATAACAGTTTAATTTTGACTTAAAAATAAAATAGCATGATAAAAATTTTCACAAAGGAACCAGTATATATATATTTTTTTCTAATATATTATAACTTTATTGAATTTTATTATGATTAGTTTAAAATTCACTAAAAATAAATTTCGGTTATTGGCTTACAGAATCTTTTACATTGAGAACGTTTTGCACAAAAAAACTTTTTTTTTTATATATTAGAATAAAAAAATTAAAATATATTTATTTTGTTATAAATGTTTTTGAAAGTACTTATTTTAATTTTAATTTCTGGGAACAAAAGTCATGAGATATTTTTACGACAAGCATTAACTATTTATCCCAGTAAATAATCTAATAAGAGTATTATGTCATTTTACTACAATAGTTTTTGTTTTAAACTGGAGAACGATAGATTTTCATCTGTGATAACCATTTTATGAGAAATAGAAATATAGTTTCTTAAGATTTTTTTTTTTTGAAAAAATCAAACATAATATATATATATATATTAATTTTAACTTGTTCGATAAACTAAAAAGTCTACTATATCAAACACTCTATATATGCATATTAATTAAACACACAATAATTTAACTACTAATTCTTTTAATAGATTTAATTAGAATGGCCCATGTATAAACTATTTTTGTAGTCAATTACAAATTCTCGATTAGTTAGTTATGTAAAACTTAAAAAATGTGCATAGTTAAACTTATTCTCACACCTTATTGGTAGGCTTTAGTTGTTATAGAAGAACGGATTTTTAATTTTTTTTTATGAAAAGTGAATTGATTTTGTAGTTTTTTTTTGTAAAAAATGACATCTTTATATATATATATATATAAAGATTACGTTATTGGAGAGAAAGTAAATAGAGTGAATGAAGTAAAAGTAAATGGGAATAGCATATGAAGGAATACAAAATATGCTATTCCCATTTACTTTCAATCCTTTTATCGACCAGAAAAAATGTGATATTTATATATTATTTTCTCTCTAGTACATTTTTTTATTATTTTCTAATTTACCAAAACATAATGGTATATAGATCGTAAATTTATTGAATGTAAATTACATTGAAGAAATTCACTAAATGTTTACTTTTTTTATTAGTAGATTTTCTTTTAAATTTTGAAAAATATTATATCGTCATCTTGTAAAGAAAATTGTTAAGACTTTTAAAAACATGACATTGTCTGTAATCTCAAAAAATTTCAAAAGTCATTAGTGTAGTTTACTCTTTCGTTAAAGCTAATGAGAAAAGGAAATAATGGTACTTGGTTTGGAAATTTTAATAGATATGAACCTTTGATATTGATTTTATTTTATTTATGAACGTATTATGTGACAAATGTGCTTTTTTTTTTTTTTTTTTTTCTAAGTCTAACAAATTTTAATATAATTTCCCTGATTTAATTTCAATGAAGTGAGAGATAAACACAATTTTCATGAAATTTTGGAAACAAATTCATTCCCGAATTGGAGGAGTTTATTAATGCGTAACTCCAACATTTTACGCAAATAATGAGAATGTGCAAAACTAAAACACTGGGTGATCTCTTGCATATTTAGTTTTAAGAATAGTTGCTGCACACGACCAAAATATGATCAGGAAATTCTCTCTGCCAAGCTACCTCATAAATATTATCTTCGTTTTAATTAAATTTCAGATAAATAGCCTTTTCCTTTTATTTCTTTAACACTATCAGATCATGTTTGACCTTTTTCTTTTCTTTCTCTAATTTCTTCGAAATTTTAACTTCAAAAAAATGACTTAAAAATAAGATTGAAGAGAACTTGGAGAGACAGAAGATAACAAAGACAGGAGAAAGTGGAGCCCAAAGAACCAAAGAACAACGACAGAACAAAGTAGAAAAATAAAAACATCCTTTTTTCTATTCTTTCATTTTCAAATCACTTGCTTCTTATCTTTTAGTTAGATTTCTTTATTTTTAGTAACCTTTCAAAAAAAGAATTTCACCCAACGAATCCAACAGCTGAGTATTTCCTGACCTATTTTGATCACAAAAACGGAATATATATTTATATGGTTCACATTGTAGTACAGGAGATAGGAGTTGAGACTATTTTCCTGACTTCCGAAACAAATGCTTATTCTGCTGATTGAAAAGTGCTCAGACGCCACGCAAATTTCTCAGACTTGTTCCACATTTTGCGTCAATAGAATAGGTAAGCAATGGAAGGGAAAAATTAAAGAATCATGGAAGACTCATCTCCAAAATCGCAGTAAGAGTTGTAGCATTTCATTGGAAAGAAAATAATACACCATAATCAATTCTCATCAATCAAATCCCCCAGAGAAGGGAGCAAAAGGCTTAGGAATGAAATAGGCCATTTCCAGACACCACACAAATAAAAACATAGCATAAATATAGCACAAATGTAGTTTCTTTTTCCCCTATCGGGAAGTATGGCCAATCAACAAGAAACAAAGAGGAAACAATGGAACCCTATCTAACTAATACACAGATAAGTAATCGGCCCTCATGTTTCATTCCCAAATGCATGCATCAAATCCTAAGGGAAGTTCCCATCAACCATCGATTTCACTGCAAAAAAAATGGTGAGGTGAACTAAAGCAATCAAACAAAAATAAAATTACATATACCAAATAAGAAAGAATTACTCACCTCTGCATCCTCGCCTCCGCCAAGCTTGGCAGTGCCATTCACTTTTTGTGCATCTTCTGTAATAGGGTGAGAAAAGAAACAGGCAGCATAGAGGATATTGTCATAACTGAAGTCCAGTATATAATAAATACATTTTCCAAAAAATCATTTTGCTTAGCACCAAATGTCTTTAAATAGTTTTGCATCCTTTAGTTAGACATAGTCCAGCATGTCAACTGTTAATAGGCACCCTAATGATTATTTGATTTGTGCGAGAGCATATTTAAAAATCGTGGACCCCACAACCTTACAATCAAAATGATGATTAAGTGTTTAGGGTAAACCATGCGTAGCTAAGAATTAATCCCTTTCCGACCGAGTAATCAAGCAATCATTATCTTAGTTGTACACTAGGTAGCCTGTCATATATGCTGGAACCAAAGGTTACTACAAGTCTTCTAGTAATAATTACCTCCATCTTCTGGGATGTCAGAAGTCCACAAAGTTAGATTGTCTCTGAGAAGTTGCATGATTAAGGTGCTATCCTTGTATGACTCCTCGTTCAAGGTGTCCAGCTCAGAAATAGCTTCATCAAAAGCTTGTTTTGCAAGATGACAAGCTCTGGAAATAGGAATATACAATTGCCCTCGTTAAACACAACACCAATCAACAATCATAATTCAACATAGAAATCAAACCCAAAAGACACAAACCTTTCTGGGGAATTCAAGATCTCATAATAGAAGACTGAGAAATTTAAGGCTAGACCCAATCGGATGGGGTGTGTGGGTGGTAAATCAGACTCGGCTGCAGTAGTAGCAGACTGCAATAAACAAGACATACTTGTGTTACGAAGGGATGTAAGGATGAAGTATTCTGCGGAGGAAAATCCTTTTGAGTACATTATCAAATAAATGTCACAAGAAAATAATCATAAATCATATAACAAAAACAGTAAGAATAGGAACTAATGAAATACTGATTCAGTGCAAGAAACAGCGCAATTACACCACTACAAACTTATTCACCTCAAAAGAAAAAATAATGTTACTATCAATAGACGTTACAAAAATAATAGTGTACAAACAACCTACACAATATAAAATGGCAATGGTATAAAACAAAGTTTCTCCAATTTTAGTAACCGATCCTGCCCAAAAGACTGAGATCATGAGATCATACCAACTTAACAAAGGAAAATGATAGCTGAGAAAGTGGGTAAACCAACATAGCAGGAATCAAGTACCAAGGGTTTAATTGAAAACTTAAACTCGCATTGACAAAGATTACTCAAAATCGCTAAATCCTCAAGGGACAGGATTGAAGCAAATAACAGTTATTTTCACTCAACATTGTTTAAATCAGAGGAGTTACACACTTTTCCCGATACAACAACAGAAGACGCCTTAAGAAACCAAAAACCAACACCATTACCAAAAACATGATAAAGAAGTTTAACAACAGGTTTGAAAAAATAAATACACTCAATTCAAAACTAAAAACAAACCATGGGACTATTTTGTCAACCAAAACCAAAAATGAAGAACAAAAGAATCTTACTTAGATTAATTGCAAACAGGATATTTTCAACAATCCCCAAAACCAAAAATGAAGAGCAAAAGAATCTTATTTAGATCAATTGCTAACAGGATATTCTCAACAATCCCAGTAAACAGCCATCCATAGGATAAAAAATCATCATATATACTACTGTGAGACAATACAATATGAATTGCACCTCATATGTTTCACAGACTGATTTGCAGCTTCCTTAGATCCATTGCTAAAAGCATATTTTCAACAATCCCAGCAAACAACCATTCATAGGATAAAAAACATCATATAAACTGCAAAAACATTAAAACAACATGAATTGCACCTCATATGCTTTCATAGACTGATCAGCAGCTTCCTTCTTCTCATTGCCGGTCTTAAATTCAGCAAGATAACGATAGTAATCTCCTTTCCTGCAAGCAGAATATGTTAACATCCCTCAATCCACAAGCACAAAGTACCACATCACACCAAAACAAACCCTGAAGCAGAGCATGACTCGGAAATGCTCACATCTTATAGTAAAACACAGTGGATTCACCAGCTGCAGCCGAAGGAATAAGATGTTCATCAATCACTCTCATAACATCATTACAGATGTTCGAAAGCTCCAATTCAACCTTCTGCCTGTACTCCTTAATCCGCTTGGCATTCAATTCATTCCCTTTCGTCTCTTCCTTCTGCTCTATGGAAGACAGGATCCTCCATGACGCCCTCCGAGCACCAATCACATTCTTGTATCCAACAGAAAGCAAATTACGCTCCTCTACAGTCAGTTCAACGTCTAGATTCGCAACCTTCTTCATCGAATCCACCATCTCTGCCACAAACAGAAACAGAAACAAAACATCACAGATCAAAACTCACATCACAGGAAGAATAAAATTAACACACTCAAGTACGATGCTACAACTTCGACATGCAGTACCAACAAAATTGAAATAGCCTCACACACTCAAACTGAATGCACTATCCATCTAAAAAAATCAGAAAAAAAGAAGTTAAAATAAAAGTTTAAAAATAGAAACGGAAAGTAAAATTCCTTTCAAATGCACCGCTAAACCTAACAGAATCTTCTCCCTCTACTCCCCTTTGCAACCAAACTCACAGTGAACAGTGATCAGTAAACCAAATTGACAACTAAAAATGATTTTTCTCGAATAGAAACTGAAATAAGAAAGCGCAAATTTACTCAAATAAGTAGAAACAAGCAAGCACATAAAAAATTATCCTAAAATCATGCACATCGACACGCATGTGTGAATGAAAGTTCTAGAAGCTAAGGAAGAACTTCAAACCTTCGTATCGTTCGGCCTGCTCGGCGAGCTTGGCGATGTAGACGAAGTTGTCGCGATCCTTGGAGGAAGCCATGGCCGATCTTTTGGAAATTAGGGTTTGTGAATTCTCTCCGTTTCTCACTCTATTTCTCACTCTGACCCCTCTCTGCGATTCTTTCTGGTCGAGGTTCTGTAGTAAAGAACACGGTCCTGAAATGTCAGATGTGTCCCTCCGTTTTCTTTATTTTTCCTTTTTGGTCCTCACGGTGACCCAGGGCTATGATAAGATGTGTGAGTGCAGAAACTAAACTGATTTCCAACCAGTGAATGCGCTCCACGTGTCCCTCTAAACCTTAGGTAACATCTTCCCATCAATCAGAAGACGCCGCGTTGTACCTAACTGCCAATGATGCCGGTCCTTTTGGTTTTCTTTTTTTAGGGATTTGTTTATTTGATTTGATTTGTAAATTTGTCCTTGGGTGAATGAAAGGATGTGTGGACTTAAAATTGTATTCTGTCTTTCCCTTGTGGTGGTGACTACTGTTGTGTAAAATGTCTAATTGTCTTTCTGTTTTTTTTTCATTAGTTTATCTAGAATAAACACTTCACATAAATAATAAATAAATAATCTTGTAAGTTAATTAAAATAAATGGATGTATCATTGTTTCTATAAAATAATATAATTTTTTAAAAGCATAAAAAATTTAGAATTAAATAGGTAACTTTATTTTGAAAGTTATTATTAAATAAAAATTATATATTTATTACATAATAAAATATTTTAATTTAATAACTGTAAAAACGACACCATAAATTATAAAAAAATACAGCAATAAAAAACGTATATATTAACAAAGAGATTACAGTGATTTCTATATTTTAGTTGAATAAATACACTTATCACAATAAAAACAGTCATAACTATAAAAGTTACATAAAAAATATTAAAATATTCATAAGAATAAAATTATACAAGAAATGTATAAAAAAATCATAATAATTTAGTTTCATCTTACATCAAATTTTATTACAGAATTTTTATATAGGCTTTTCTATTTTTATTTTTAATGATGGAAATTTTAAAAGATTATTTTCCGAAAGAAATATAATACTTATTAATGAAAATATTAGGGGTGTTTTTTCCGTCTTTATAAATAATAAAAGGGAATGAATATTATTCAAAATTTTGATATGATTATCATTCTTAAAATAATTATCCAAATATAAATATAAAATTGTAATAAAATATAATTACAAAATTATTTAATCTTTATAGTTATAAAATAAAAATGTTTTCAATGTTTCATTGATTAATTTTTTTTAAACAAGGATTACTTTACAAATACTAAGATAAAAAAAAAGTAAAAACAATAAAGAAAATGTGTAAAAAAAAAAAATAAGAATAGTTATAAAAATATCTCTGTTTTGAAAAACTCCACAGATAAAACAATAACTATATACATATGTAAATAAATTATTAGATGTAAAATCTTGTTAATGACAATTTCAATGGGAAGTGCATACAATGTTGAATAGTTATTGATCACCTTCTTATTTTAAATCCAGAAATATACAGGTTAGGGGTTTCATATCCTGTCCAAACTAACCAGCCTTCAAGACAAAAATTGCAACATTTATTTTATTTGTTGAGAAGGACAAATATCAGAATTTTAGTCTAGATGATAAAATAAACAACTAATAAAACACTTTAATATTAATTCGTTAAGAAATGTCTACATACCTTAACAAAACCTTATATTTATGCACCAAAAGAGATATATAGATAGAGTAAAAAAGTCTCTAGTTTCCTGTTTTCATAAACAAGTATATTTATTGAAAGATGAAAATTTTCAAAAAGAAATTTGAATTATTTACCTTTTTATGATTGAAGTTTGAAATGTATAGAAAGGAAGAAACTGAAGAGGACAACGATATTCCTAGTAAGTCACCATAACCTAGTGATGGTTACCACAATAATACAGAATTATATCATTTCAGTCACATGAAGACAAGATTGTGGCGTACATTAGGAGGCATATAATTTGTGAAAGGAAAATGAAACCTTGAAACAACAAAAATCATTGAAAAAGAATGCCTATGAACTATCATGTAACAGCTGTGAAATAATTTTATGCAACAGGAAAAAGAAAAATCAACAAAAAGATTCAGGCAAAATTACTTTTATTTCCTATTTTTTTAATTTATTCCATTTGTTCAAGAATTTAATTGATTCAGCCTGTTATCTTTTATCAAACTAACTACTTATAAAGATTAACCAAAAGAGTAGTTTAGTTAAAAATTACATTTTGATTTTCAGGTTTCAGGCCTTATTCTAAGTGAAATACATAAATCCAAATTAAAGGATGAACTAAATCAGTCTTTCTTATTATTTGAGTTGTACCAGTTTTGTATTCAGAAGAAAACACAAATATACTATTTAGCATTAGCATCTTCTCACAACTATTATTTGTATTCCATTACCATTATCCAATCCTAATATAATGTTTTGATAATATATATATATATATATATATATATATTATATATATAACATTCTGAAAATTAGTTTTAGAGTAAAAATAATATTAGTAATATGACATCTAAATAAGAGAAGTTCATATAAATAGAAATAATAGTTATTCAAATTTCATTTTATAAATTTACTATCTCTTAATAAACATATTCTTTAGTTCTTTTATCTTTTTTCTAAACTTCTGAGTAATTTCGAGTAGAATAAGAGTATTTGATTGGATTCTTGAACATAATAAGTTCATTTTTTACTCATTTTTTTTTTAAAGTCAGTTTTAGGTATTTAATCTTCTCTGTTTGATAGTGTTTTCTGAGTTATTAGACTGGAGTCTCTGCTAGTTTAATATCCTAGTGTTATAGTTTGATCATTGATCAAAAGTTCTATGAAACAGGTTAGATAATCCCTCTAATTCTAGGTTTTTGGAGCTCTTGTAAGAGTTTCTGCATCTAAGTCAGGTAAGGGAAACTAGTTGATACCTTCTTGTAGATATTAGGTTTATTTGCAAAATTTGAACCATATGATAGGAAATATGAATGTGATTTTAGTTACCAGTCTGAATTGGTTGAATTAGTTTTATGTTAATGCAATGTTATAATATGGTATTATGACTTTGGGTTTGTAGAACTGATTTCCTTTAGTAATATACATGTATGATGCTATGAGTTGATATAGGGATTGATGATTTAATGATGTTGTGAGTTTGTATTAAGCATTGATATAAAGTTGTGGGCTTGAATTAATTATAAATATAGCTTCAAGAATTTTGTATAATATACCCAGATATGTTGATTTGATTTTAATGTAATAGAAGAATTGAAATGGCATTGAATAAATGTGTAGAACTAAATTATACTAGATTTAATGAAATCCTGAAATTTAGAAGATTGTTAATGCTTAGATAGATTTGATTCTTTTCTTAAAACTTGAAGAAGATAGGTTGTAATATGTTAAGTAGGTTCTTGATAATAACAATATAAAGGAATATGTTTTGATGAGCTGAGTAGGTAAGGCAAGATAGAATTGAGTAGATATTGGAATTGGTAAACAGATATGATGTTCAGAATTATGCAGATCGTCAAGTGCATGCCAAATACGCCTAGCGCAATTTGGGAACAGTGCTTTCGGGTGTGACCCGCAGTGGGCATGAGACCCTGTGTCGGACACAATTCGAGATTAGTGCTTTTAGGTTGGCATGGTGCCAGACGACGGCGCTTAGGCCAAGTATAGCCTCTATTTTGGTGTTCTTCTTAATTTGCATGAAATTGATTTATTGAATTGTTTCTTTAATGTTTTTTTTTACTATATGTTGTTATGGGAAATGCCCTTCGTGAATGATTGATTGGTGAATTATAGTTGATATTGAGTATTAATGAAAATAATGAAGATTATGATACTTGGAATTGAGATTGAAGAGAAATACATGAGTACGAAAATGTTTGAATGTATGGATTAGAAAGTACAGTTGTATGATATGAATTGAATTATGTGTAATTGGTAAAAGAGACATAGTATCTTTAGGAAAGAAAATACTCGTGTTGAGATGATTAGGTTGTGTAGTATTTAGGGATTTGTATGGAAGGAGATGTCTTGACTCTACTGATATGACAAGTACATAGGAATTTATGTTTTTGAAGTTTAATAGAAATTTATCAGAATAGATAGAATAGTTGTATGGCAAGTACATACCTATGAGTCTAATTCAATGCACTAGACCTTTTGAAAGTAAAGTAAATTGTTATTGTTTGTTGATCAGTAGTTTTCAATATAGATCATAATGATTATGAGTTAGTTATAGATATTTGAATGTTTATTTGATTTGAATGTGTGAGAGTTGATAAATCCTTGAATTTTTTTATATTCAATTTAAAGCTCATTTATACTAATAAATGATTTATAGCTTCCCCTGTTTTATTTGTGTTGATGTGTTTTCTTTTAATATGTGATGAAAGTGTTTTATATGGGAGAAGATGATCTTGTGTGATAGATTTCTTCACTAAATTGATAGATGAATTTTAATCTAATATATATATATATATAATATAAATTAATTAATAATGTTTTTATAAGTAATCAAATAAGTGTTAGTTATTTATTATATAACTAAAATTGATTATTAATATTAGTGGAAAATAATAAAATTTTAAGAAAATATATAATTTTATAAGCCTGCGTTAGGAAAATATACGGTGATTGTTTTTAATTAAAGGAATGTATTTACTTTTTAGTAGAGATTATGAATTACATATTTTATTAAATAATTTAAATCCATTCCTTAACTGATTAAAATTATGAGAACCAAGAAATATGTAATAAGTTTTAGACTTAAATAATTATAACATCAATAAAGCAAAGAAAATGTAGAAAGCAAGTATCAAAAGGTACATGAAAAGAAAAACACAAAAACTTTATTACAAAAGTTAATGGATGCAGCTTATAACATCATCAACCCTTATTTATGCAGTTAAAGTATGCTAAAACTAGTTGACTTTTCTATCATGATGGAATCCATCATCAATAACTCTAATGGATACACCCTGAAGCAGTTGAAGTGAAAAACAAGCAAAGGTACACATACTTGAGTCATTCAAAACATAATTAAGCTTAATTAATGCTTCATACATACACTTCATAATTTAAAAGTATATAATATAATGTTTTTATTTGTATGAGCATGAACATGATATGGTCACATAATGACACAAGCGTGAGGATTGTCATCACTAAAAGTAGCACCAGTTTGGTGGCCAAAGATGGAAGATTGTGAGGGATAGTTGTAATAGCGTGGATCACTGCTATCATAGCCATGTTTGTAATAGTTATAAGATGAGGAAGGTTGAGAAGCATAGTAGGTGAGAGGGCCATTGCAATGGTGCTGCTGAAAATATTGGTTTTGGGACTCTGTTGTATATGGAAGTTGCCACAACTCAGCCCTGCAACCAGTTTTTCTAACAGTTTTCAGAACCTTCTTCTGCTCAGCATAGCCATTCACAGTCACCTTTTGCAATTTCATGTCTATCTCAATGCCATCCACCCCTTAACAAAACCAAACATGAATTTAGAAAGGGTAGGAACAATACGAAATTAGATCCATGAATTGAGTCACTAGTCCTTAGATCTAGAACTTGTGTAAATTACTAGTGACAATCTTTTTTTGCATCACTAGCTAAATTTGTGATTGAAATATAGACCTTGCAAAAGTTACTTTTATATGAGAAACTCTATCAATTTCTCTTATACACTTTTGTTAGGATTGTCAAATTTTTTATTCATCTTACTCCTAAAAGAAAGAATATTATTAAATAATTTATACTAAACCTTAAGGAAAAGGTGTTGCTAGCATTCTTTATATATATATAAGTGTGTGTACCTTTAAGTTTTTGTAGTGCCTCTCTCACTTTGTTTTCACATCCAGGGCAGTCCATGTGAACTCTCATCTCTATGATCTGAGGATAGAAACAAAAAGAGATCATCAGACAGAAATGTGTATGAAATAAGGTGACTGATATAAGCAAAAAATGGAGAAACTGAGATAAAAGAAAAAGGAAAAAAAACAGTGGTTGATTTGAATCTTCATGTATCCAAAGGAAGGAAAAGGAAAGTGACATTGCTCACCGTCATGTTGCTCTTGGTGAGGTAGAATCTCTTGGATGATATTGTTGTATCTTTTGGTGAAGGTTTAGGAAATGAAATCCAATAATATTGAAGGTGCCTCTAGCTAGGTAGCAAAATATGTGTATATATAGAGGGAAGATAATTGGATGGCATGGTGCCTCATCTTGCTTGTTATTTGGTGGATTGGATAAAATATAGTTTTTGTGCAACTGTTACACCGACCTTTAATTGTTTGTCTTACTTTCGGAAAATCGAGATTCTAAATTGAAGCAAAGGGCAAATGCATGTTGCTATATTCATGGCGCAGCTACCTCAATTTCACATGCATTAGAATAATGCCACTGAAATTAATCATTCATTCAGATCCAGTTCAATTCAATGGGGTGTTTGACTTTGTGTTTGTATTCCTAGCCTGTCTCCCATTCCCTTTATTAACTCACAAGACGACATTTCTCAGTGATGCCATTTATCAGTTTTTGTTTTCCATACAAAGCAGTATAATTATTTCTTGTATATAATTAGTGTTCAAACACTAACGTATACATTTGACTAGTATTTATCACACAGTTCTACTTTTTTATTATATGAAAAGTTTGTTTATCGTTATTAGTTTGATAAATAAGTATTCTTTTTATACCTTGTAATGTCTTTTTAACGCCATTTCAAGTAATGTGTTTTTAAGAATCGTTCAACATACAAGCAATGAAATGGTTTAAACAAACCCCACTTAAAATTCTGTGTACAAAACCAAACTCCAAAAGCATGTCAAAGAAAATTGAAAAGTTGCATAATATAATTCAAGAATTGCAAGAGATCAATAGGAGGAAAAGGGTCCCCATAAGGACCTTGACCAAAACCTTCGTTTTATTGTATAATAATATAATATATTATGATATCAAGAACAACATAGTAACAGTTACATGATATTAGTGCAAATCTCTAGTAGACATAGTAGGTTACAATGCTTGTATCGATGCCACAACACACATTATACATACTAAGCAAAACACACCCCATTGATAAGGAAGCTTAACCGGTATTTTGCATGCCAGCAGCAATACCCTTCATTGTCAAAATAAGGGTGTCTTCAAGGCCAGGTGCATACTCGCTTTTGGGGTTAAGTTTAACAAGTTCTGCTGCTGGCTTGCTTGATTCCATGTAGTCCTTTGACAAGTGTGGCCTCAACTTCACATGGTAGTCAGGATCACGGATTCGCTTCAATGTGTAGGCTTGCAACACATTCAGGGTTGTGATGTATGAGTCACGAAGTCGAAGTCTTTGCTTCAAGTAGGGGTCTCCTTCAAGAAGATCCTTGTGCCCAGCAATCTATAATAAACAAGATTTATTAGGCCTGAACTGGGTAGGGAATAACATTAACCATACCTAGATATAAGGAGAAAAAGTTGGGAGGCAAAAGGGTACAGCAATGTTGCATTCTTTTAACTCACCACAAACTTCATGAAAATTTAGTCATACACTTTGATATCACCTTAAAATAGTTATACAAATCAAAGTTCTATTGATGCTGATGCTTATAACAGCTTCATGTTGTGTTTTGTACATATAGTCATCTGGATATTATGGCAATTAGTAAATGGTAATAAAAATTACCTGGAGGAGAAAGGTCTTGGTTTCTTCGTATTTAGCTCGTAAGCCTTCTCCAAATGGACGTAGCTCTTCTGGCACAAGGAGTTTATCAAATAGGGCTGCAATGCCGGGGTCTCCCTTGGCAAACACCATTTCAACCAAGTCAAGGGTGACCCTAAAGAAAGGCCATTGGTTGTACATATCCTGAAGCATTTGCAGATTCTTTGGATCTTTCTCAACAACATGCTTAAATGCAGCCCCAAAACCAAGCCACACTGGCAAATGAAACCTTGTTTGTGTCCATGCAAAAATCCAAGGAATAGCACGTAGCGATTCAATTCCTCCGCTTGGCTTTCGCTTTGATGGACGACTGCCAATGTTCATTCTTCCATACTCCAACTCAGGAGTTGCCTGCAGTGCATAATATTCATAAATATAACAGAATCAAAGGAAAGAAATTGCAACGCCATGAGGAAAAAGAGCGTACACCATGAAAGTTATATAGTATTGTCAACAAAACTACAAAGGTTAACCACTGAAGAGTGAGTACTAGTAGCACTTACACGTCTGAAATATTCAACAAAACGAGGCTCTCTGAAAACAACAGAGCGATACTCCTGAGTGGCAATGAGAGCCATCTCATCCATGAGGGCGCGCCATGCCGGGTTTGGAGCCACAGGAGGATGCATGCCATGCTCAAGCGTAGCTGCAGTGAACCTTTGAAGTGTCCTAAAGCACAAATGCTCCTCTCCAAAAGATTGTTCAATGACTTCACCCTGAACCGTTACCCGAAGTGAGCCATGAATGGTGTCTGGTGGCTGAGACAAAATAGCAAGATGGGTTGGTCCTCCTCCTCTTCCAACAGTCCCTCCTCTCCCATGAAACATTGTAAGCTTCACACCAAACTCCTTAGCAACCTTCACAAGTTCCTCTTGAGCCTTGTAAAGCGCCCAAGCAGCTGAAAGACGGCCAGCATCTTTTCCTGAGTCTGAGTACCCTATCATAACTTCTTGCTTCCCATTGATGCGGTCTCTGTACCAATCTATGGAGAAAAGTCGTGCCACGGAAGCCGGAGCAGCCTCAAGATCAGCAAGCTTTTCAAACAGTGGCACCACCCTTAGTGGCTCCTTCACATGGCACTCACGTTGTAAAAGCTCAACCGCCAGCACATCAGATGGGGCTGTGGCCATTGATATGATGTAGGCACCAAAGTTGTCTTTTGGTAGCTCTGCAATGACATGGAAGGTTTCCAAAACATCATTGATTTCTTCTGTTTTGGGAAGGTCATGGCCAAAGAGAGGGCGTTTTCCACTGAGTTCAGACAAGAGCCACTCCTGTCTCTTTTCCTCAGACCACTCTCGGTATGATCCAATGTCCAAGTGCTTTGTGATAGCATCCATAACATCAGTGTGCCTATCTGACTCTTGACGGATGTCAAGCTTCACAAGTGAGAGTCCAAATGTGGAAACTTGTCGCAGGAAATCAAGGAGGCTTCCATCTGCTATTGGTCTGTCACCACATGCACAGAGTGACCTATAGCACAGTTCAAGAGGCTCCAGGAACTACAAGAGAAAATTGGAGGTTATAGAGTTTCCAAGAGAAATTAATCGTCTTTTTGCTAGTTAGAACTTAAGCAAACATTTGCCATAATGCTTAGCTATAAATCATGTCAGTGGGAGGTAATTTTCTTCATAGAGTAAGGTTTAAATTACCCTTATCTTTTAACAGTTTATAGAACATTGATGGGAATTATACCTGCTCAATATTAGTGAAGGTTGTCTCCTCTGGGATATCAGAGCTCCCATTGGCTAATAACTGGCGAGCACGTTCACGTGTGTTATATAGCTTGTCTCTTACATCACCAAGAATAACACGATATGGCTCATTTGGAGGAATCTGCTTCCAAAACTCTGCATCAATTAAGAATTTAATACATTACATCAATACCACAATTGAAATTTACTTGCAAATTCAACTCTAAAATGTATCCATAGGTATGACTAGTTCAGGATCTGAGACTTTGTTCAGTTCAAACTTAAATGTGCAATTCAGAACAAAATAACACATACCTATGTAATGTTTTGCATCTCTCTTTGAGGACCTGTGGAGTTCATGAGCACGAACACGGAGCTCGTCAGTGCAACGCCACATAGACAACTGCAATAGCAACACAGAGCAATAAGAGCCACGTTCTAAATGCTTAATAATAAAAAAAATTACCAGAAAAATTGATACCTCAAACATGAGATCCTCTATCTGAGAGAAGTACATATTAGCAGCCATCATTCTAGCTAGCAAACACACATCCCTTGTAACTTCAGGGGTTACTCTTGGATTACCTACAATGTAAATTAGACTTTTGTAAGACAAGAAGTAATAAGGCAATGTAACAGAAAAATCTGTATTAAAGTAAATGCTTTTTTTTCTTTAGTTTCTTTCTTATGAAAAAGAAATATACCATCACGATCTCCTCCCATCCAAGAAGAGAACTGAATAACAGGAGCATTATATGGGACACGTTCGTTTATTCCAATGTTCTTCAGAGCTGTATCAACCCGGCGCAGAAACTTTGGTACACCTTTCCAAATTGTCTCATGAAAGTAGCTCATTCCTGCCCTCATCTCATCTTGTGGTGTAGGAGGAGTTCGTCGAATTTCATCTGTGCGAAATGCAGCTTGAATCTACACATGGGAAAAACATGAACTAGAGTTTAACAGCTATATGATGACATAAACTCTACCCTTCATGCTTTTTTCATATCACGAGAGTATGCTATGAAACAGAAGTTATTCCATGCAAACCATAGGCCTACAATATATATAATTCAGATTACTTTATCCTAAGCAAAGAAAATAATATTAATTATCAAATAAATCATTCGGCCATTGTGTCTAAGCTCCACTATATATTTATGTTTGTTTACAAGAAATATCATCCTCAATCATGTTTATAAATCACCGGAAAGTATCGGTAAAGTATCAATCAACTCAGAATCATCAAGATGTGAAACCATTGATTGACAGTAGTATATTACACATGAAATGAAAATACACCTCTCTTTGTAAAGCCTCATCAAGTTCCTGCTTATCATCTGGAGTTATGTCTTTGGCATATAATTGTGTCAAACAATTCCTTATCCTGAAAAGAAGACAATGATCACGAACAGATATATTTAAGCTCAATGCAGAAATTCTTACAATGCCATATGATGTCCTGTATTTAAAGGTCAATGATTTCAACTTTTCAGTGTATCAAACTGGTAAATGCAACAATGAATCAACTATGATCAAATGCAGCTAAATATCAGTTAATTTATCAGGCATACCTTCCATGCTTTTGCAGCAAAGATCTGCGCACAGACTGAGTAGGATGAGCAGTTAGGACCAAATCCACAGTCTGGTTCTTCAGAGCATCAAAGAGTTCCTGAGGGGTCTTCTTCAGCTGAGTCACGAGCCTCTTCAAGGTCTCTTCAATGTCCGACTCTGTCATGGCAGAGTTCTCATCCGCAAAATCACCCTTCTTCAATAACTTGATCCTTCTTCGGTACGCAATTTGAACTTCTTCTGCCAAGTTGGCCAAATTGAGCATGTGAGAAAATGATTTGGCAATAACAATTGAATCCCCAGCATCAAGACCAGTCAGCATATTCCCCAGTTCCTCCAACTTTTCAGGTCGATGCTCCCCTTCGTACTCAGCTGACAGCTCATAACAATCTTGAACCTATCAAACCACGAACTCTTAGCCACAAGTTCAGATATATACAACTTCAAGCAAAAAAGCAAATATGCTAATGGAATTGGAATTGACATTACTTAAGCATGAACTTATATTTCACTAAAAAAATAAAACTTTCAGCACACAGAGAATCGACATGGGAAGAGAAACAGAAAACAAATGCAGGGTCCATTACCCATGTAAAATAAATAACAAACTACAGTAAGGAGTGTGAAAATTATATTATATGCAACTTTGATGAAATTGTAAACTTGTACGAAGAAGAACTTTTGCAGACAAAAAATCAACGTGAGAAGAGACACACACATGAAACAAAAAAACTATCATGAAAATTATTATATCAAGCAATTTATGAAAGTATAAAGCAAACCGATTTCAAACACCAAAAAGAGTTCTTCATTGCAAAAATTGAAATGGGGTTTGATAAATCCATGTAGTTGGCCTAAAAAACTCATCTTTTTAAAAAACAACAAGAGAATGGACATTACCGTTTGTCTGATATCTTCACCATGCAAATCCTGCAGAATGTCAAGGAAACGGTCCAACAAAAGAGCATCATACTCCACCAGTTTGTCATCATCAGAGACCTTGCGTGGTGCCAGCAACCTCAACTGAGCATCAATCGAGGCCATCTTCTCAATGTTACGGGTAGCCATCATCTCAGTGTCTTCTTTGTTCCTCACTCTTAACCGAACCACAAAGTTGTCGACACTTGTGTTATGACAGTCTCACCGGACCAAGACTTGAATTTTGAAGCAAGAAAGGTTGGAAACAGAAATGAGAGGAAAATCCCGTGAGAAGAGAGACGAAAGATTTTGTAGGTTGGAAGGTAATAGGGTCCTTATGATCTCTGCACGGGAAAGTACAAAGAAAAGTGAACACTGAACAACCTTCAACCACAACAATAACTGATAACTAGCGCCAGATATCACGGAGAATAGAAAGACAGACACGTCATGTGAAGCAAAAAGGACTTGTCAGAGCCTCAATTTATAGACTCTCGCCACTGTAAAAAAACAAACAGAAAAAAAATTCATAAGATAAGATAATCAAATATTAACATATTTCATTTTTATTCATGTTTGCAGAAAAAAATGTTTATTAAAAAAATATAAGATTTACGTAACTGATTTCCATAATTTAAAAGAAAATTAGTATGCAGATAAAAACATATAGATTAAAATAATATTTGTTCTGTTTAATCTTATATAATCATTGTAAAGATAGATTTAATTTGCTGAAAAAATTAAGGTAACAATTGGAAGATTGCTTTATCCGGTCTTTCCAGGTTGTTACCATTTAATAGGACTTTATTATCAATAAAGTATTTATAAATAAATCTAAGTGATAGATATGAGAATATATCAAGTGATTTGTTTGAAATTTATGATGTGACCCGCTGATTTCGGCATATTCATTAAATAAAGCTTGAAATTATTTTAAAATTAATCTAATAAAAAATGTTAAATTTTAAACTATGTTAAAACGTTTTTGCCATTTTTTTTCTAAAATAATTTTTTTTTAAATCCAAATAAAATTTATTTCACTTTTATTTCCAAACTATATATGTTTACATCTTATCTTACACAACTCCCTCCCTTTTTTATTTAAAAAAATGAAAAAACTAGACTTGGGTTTGGACTATCTGAAATTGAATTTTGACTGATTTTCTATATATTGAGAATTTGATCTTGAAAAATCGAATTCTTAATCTACTTACTCCTGCACCACAAAATCGATCAAAATTTAGTTTCAGAAAGTCAAAGACACGATTTTTTTTCAATATTTTTAAGGTGGAAAAAATCAGGAAAAGAAAATCTAGTATGCTTTTCATTATTCAGAATTTGACTCTTCACAATCGAATTCTAAATATATAAACAGTAAATCTACTCTGAAGATTAAAATAGAGATAAATTTATTTAAGTAATTTTTTAATGGTTTTATCTTAAGAAAAAATTTACATTCATTCTCAATGATTCACTCTTTTAAAATAAAATAAAATAAAAAAATTTAATATTTCAGTATTAATAATGTTTTAAATTATAATATAAATAAATAGAAAAATAAAAATATTAAAATATATGAATGATGTAAGTCTTTAAACATTGTTTAATTTTATTTTATTATAACTAATTCATCAATTATGCCTTATATAATTTATTTTGAGGTATATGTTTGGATTATGTGTCGAGCAGGTGAATATCATGTGTATCGATTCATTGATTCTATCTTATTAATCCATTAAAAAAAATATTTTGTTTCATATATTATCAACTATTTAGTTATAGGAAGTAAAAAAATATATATAGATCTTATGTCATATACATATACATATATATATATATATATATATATATATATATATATATATATATATATATATATATATATATATATATATATTTATGTGCGATATT
>Ga0099825_1000801_pt1 | contig 36649 bp, 17 predicted proteins | sample SiratroredBW_FD_76838 | JGI IMG/M metagenome (GOLD analysis project Ga0099825, IMG submission 76838) | Root nodule microbial communities of legume samples collected from California, USA - Siratro red BW | ecosystem: Host-associated > Plants > Roots > Nodule | place: USA: California | collected...
AAAAAAAAAAAAAAAAAAAAAAAAAAAAAAGCTACAATATTAAAAGAAAGTTAAATTACATTGTAAATGCAAATCTAACTTACCGAGATATATTTAAATTGTCAAAAATGAAAGATGTTCACATTTTTAATTTTTTTTTCTGAACTTAGGCATGAATGCAAGTTATTTGGTTAAAACTCAACAACATTGTTCAATAATTAGAGTCAAACATACTTATGATTATCTTACCATTAGTCCTTATAGTAAAAATTACGTGCAACTATTTTTCTTTGAAAAACTGTATGACTCCACTTTATCTTAGTTTATGAATAAGACTTCAGTACAAAAGTTACCAAAAACCATTCCGATACATAATTTTTTTTATAAAAAAACGGATATGAGAAGAATTTTTCCATAAATCATTCCAGAATAGAAAAGAAATTCAATAAATTATAATTAACATACACATAAATTAAAAATAAATTATTTAAGAGAACTTCTATGTATTGATTTTATATATAAACTAATTTGAATTTAGAGAAACTAATTTCATGCAAACATATATTTTATTCTTTTTATTTTTATCAATGTTTTGGGAGAATTCCAGACAATTCCTCAATTTTTGTTCTAAAATATTGATTTTATTCTTAAATTATTAATAAATAATTGTTTATATATATTTCATGTTTTTTTTAACACCAAGAGAGAAATCCATTAACAATCTTTTTAGAGTTTATAGTACAAGATCCAATATCATTTCCAATTTATAATCTTAACCTATGGAATTGATGGGTTTTTTTCTTATATATATTATTAAATATGAATTCCTAACTCTATACTTAAAATTTCCCATAAGAAGTTATATACAATGAATTCATCTAACTGCTAAAATATTGCAAGTATCTCAAACCTGTCAATTTTTCACATTGAACTTGAAGACCTATTTTCTAAGGAAGTAGATAAGGCTAAAGTAAGTCAAAAGAACTTGCCTAGTCGAAAAGGGAAAACAGTCAGAAGGTCCAAATTAAAATGGTCAAATAACAAAATATTGCATTCTTACAAGGTTTAGTGAGTCAGCTAGGTAAGCATTTTAGGTATAAATTACAATTTCTTTTCCAGTTAGTGTTGTGTTGCTCATTGAATTAGAATGCAGCACTCAGACTTAAGTATTTTGTATCAGATATTTTTCAGTGACACCAAGCAAAATTATTCGATGGTTTTTCTTTTTTTCTGCCAACTTGTTAGGAGTTTAATCAGTTTGTTGGTCAACTTTTTACCAAGTACATGATATAGTTAAATAGGCTTGTGTCCACACAAAGTTCAGATTTTAAGTTTTAGTTTCTACAATTTATTTGTTTTCATCTTTCGTTTCTTTTTAGTTTGGGGACAGGTTATAAATATGGCCAAAAGGGCAACAAATTTAACCCCTAAAAGAGTAATTATGGACAACAAAAAATGAACTAGAAAAACAATTAACAACTTTTTTAATAGGAATCAAATTTTGAATTCTACCACAGCTAAATACTTATTAAACGATGTAACTGTTATTGGATTTTGTTCTTTTGTCAACAATTCACATGAGCTCTTTTTCCCACAGAGAAAACGAACACCATGTTATTTCAAATACATTCTTTATTCGCAGTTAAAATCTAATACGAATTACTGAAAAAAAATGAGTTTTATTCTTTTTTAAATAAACTACATTCATACATTTACTAATAGATCTAGTATAGATAGAATTTCAATTGAATTGTGCTTCAGGGCCCATTTAGCTTTATTTGTGTTTTCTAGACATCTATAATTTGAGTGATTCTTCCTGCACCTCCATGGTGACTTCCTGCACCTCCATAATTTTAACATATTCTCATTTTAGCTTTGAAAAAAAGACAAAAATAACCTTCCTTCATGATAACTGTCATTCATTTTTTTTCACTTTGCGGGTTGCACAAACCGCAATACAATTAAAAACTAAATACATTGCAGATTGTACAATCCGCAATTATATTTTCTGCACCTTTTACATTGCGGGTTGTACAACCCGCAATATAAAACTTTTTTTAAATACATTGCGGGTTGTACAAACCGCAATACAAAATTTTTTTAAATACATTGCGGGTTGATGTATTTAAAAAGCAATTTGTGTTGCAAATTGACAAACTTGCAGATGTGGTGTAATGGTGGTTATCATGCTAGTTTTATACTTAAAGGTCTCTACTTCAATCCTAGGCAATAACATAAGTTTATTATTTTTTTAACAAGATATAATTAGAAAAATATTACAAAAATTTAGTGGCCAAACAAGCACTACCCAGAATTGAACTCGGAACCTTTAGGTGTAAAAATAATGTGATAATTACCACTACACCATAGCAACAGGTTGTATAAACTACAACAGAAATTGGTTTTAAATACATTGCGTGTTGTACAACCCACAATATAATTTTTTTTCAAAAAAGTTTTGTATTGCGGGTTGTACAACCCGCATTGTATTTAAAAACAATTTTGTATTGCGGGTTGTACAACCCGCAATGTATTTAAAAAAAGTTTTATATTGCGGGTTCTACAACCCGCAATGTGAAAGGTGCAGAACATGAAATTGCGGGTTGTACAATCCGCAATGTATTTATTTTTTAATTGTATTGTGGTTTGTGTAACCCGCATAGTGAAAAAAAAAATCTCAGTTACCTATGTTATTTTTGTCTTTTTTCAAGGTTAAAATGAGAATATGTTAAAATTATGGAGGTGCAGGAAGTCAATATAGAGGTGTAGAAAGAATCACTCCTACAATTTAATGTCAGAATTTGGACTTTTACTTCTACACCCAATAGGGTCTTTCATAAAATAATAAGGCAATCGTTTTCTATAATCCCATATTTGCTTCCTACACCCTGTTATGATACATTGTTAATAAAAATAAAAGGGGTTAGGTATGTTGGAAAATATTTTTCGGATGAGATTGGATGATGGAGTATGTGAAATATTTTATGGAAAACGTGTTTTGAAAAAGACATTCTCTGTAAGAGACTTCTTTTTTTATAAAAAACGTTTTTTGTAAACCCTTGTCTTTACACCTCCTTTTCTATAAAACTTTTTTTATAATACAAAAATCTTTTACAAAAAATGTTTTTCGTAAGACATTTCACACCCCACATAACTCATTCCGAAATTCGTTTTCCATAACCTATTTTCAAGATAATACTTCAACAATCTTATATCCACTGTACACCCCCTAAGTAATGCAAAAATATAAGCCACTTACCTTCTACTCACGATAGCATTGTTGGAAAAGTTTTTTTTACAGCACCCACCACCATAATCACCGAAACATGTCCTCATCACTTAGCAGCACCCACCACCATGATCACCGAAAAATGTCCACACCACTTAGCAACACCAACTATATCATTCTCTTTTTTAATATTTTGGCAAGGGCATTTCTGGCATTATGATATTTTGGTGGAGTGCACAAAGCAATTGCCAACTAATAAAGGGAAGATTTCGTTTTTTTTCACCCCATAATTTCTTTATGCTTATGAAAATCCTTACTTTGCCCTTCAAATTTATAAAAAAATGACTTCCACGTTATAAAATACCGCAACTACAACCATTTTTCATGAAAAAGCTTCCGAATTATATAATTTATAAATATTTTTTATACAAAAAAATTTAAAATTGTACAATTTAAAAGTTATCCTTTCATAAAGAAAATTTTCAACTTATATAATAAAAAAATATTTTAGATTATACAATTATAAATACTTTCTTTCTTAAAAATAGAACATATAAACAAAAGATAACGATAATAAATAAATAACAATATAAGAAAGCGATGGCAAGAAATGACAACAACAATATGAATAATTTTATCTTTTAACCACCTAATCAGCTGAGAATTATATAGATGGAGAAAAATTATCTAAAACATTTATAGATAAAAAATATTGGAGATTTGATTAAAAAAAAACAAACTTTATATTGATTCATAAATGAATAACTAGTATTAATATTCACATATGTGAAATGTCAATTCAAAAATATTATTTTGGATTTGAGAATCTAGACTAATACAATAAAGATATTTTTCTTAAACGGTTTTAATTACGTGGGTGCAGGGAATATTTTCCTAAAATTTGCTGGACCATGTAATTGAAGGCCCATCTATTACTATTAAAAGCTAAAAGGATTAGTAGATATTGAAAACGACTATTAGAATCTTTTCTATTTATCATGTTTAAAAGGTGTTATGCAGGACACAGTTTAGTTAGACTCATGCATATTTTATTTATATATTGTTTAAAAAATTATATTTATGTTTTTTTTCAAAAGAACTAAAACATATAGAATTTTTTTAATAAAAAAGTCGATAAAGTACTCAAATTGGTATTTTTGTTTTAAGAAAATCATTTTAGGATGGGTTGGGATATTCAAAGTGGAGAATAGTTGAATTTGAAAATAAGTTCTATACAAGTCATGAAAAAAAAAAAATACTCCCTACTAATTTAGTGAAAACCTTATCTTTTTCAAGTTTTATTTTATAAAATTATGTTAGTTATTTTTATAGCTTTTTATGCTGAACTCGTGCTTTCAAGGAAGATAACTAAAAAAAAATAACTAATATAAACACATCTTAAGATAAATTTCTATTAAAAAGCAAAGTTTTACCCATTTTTTAATACGACATCAAAAATTTATTTAAACACATCTTCTCTATCCAAAAAGTGTTTTATTCAACAACAAAAAAACTGCAGTGAATACACTTTTCCAAAAAATGCAGTAGCATAAAAAAAAATTTATTTTTTCTGTATTATCTGTATAACAAATTTCATCCACATTTAAATAAAAAATAGTTAAAGTTGCCACATTAATATAGTGTAAAAATTGATTGCTTATAGTTATTGTAAATATTTTCTGAAAGAAAAAAAAAAATAGACTTTTCTCCTACCCAGCATTCCTGGAAAGTAAGGAAAAAAAGAGAGAAAGCTAAGGAAAATTACGCGTTCTTCTTCTATTCGCAAACACTGATTTTCCCTTCAATTTCTTTCTGCTGTTATTATTGTTATTTTTGATTTGCAGTGATTAAATCAAGCGGTTATCGGATTAAGAATTTTCATTATTACTGTTGAGACTTTCCCTTCATCTTGGATCAAAGAGCACTGTTCCCAGTTTTCTCCATTTCTAGGGCAACTTTTTCAGCTAAAACCCTTTCTTCCAACTGAAGCCAGCTTCCGTTGCAAATTGAACGCGTTTTGCGTGCTGCGATCGTAGTTGTGATGGAAACTAGGGCATGAATTGGCCGAGCAGAAGAAAATACGGTAAACAATGTTCTTCAGCGGTGATCCTTCTACGCGGAAGCGTGTCGATTTGGGAGGTCGCAGCTCAAAGGAAAGGGACCGGAAGAACCTTCTAGAACAGACGCGAGTTGAAAGGAACCGGCGCTTGTGGTTGCGCCAGCAGAACTCTGCTGTACTCAAAATTCAGGTTTAAGTGCATTTGGTTGATTTTAGCTTTTAGTCTTGCAATTTGGTTGCATATCATTGTTTCTATACTCAGTTGTCGAGTCTGGCTCCTAAATTCTTCTCAATGTAATGCTTGATGGCAGTGACGTAGCTTGATTGAAAATTTTTGGTAGCAAAAAGCTTGAAATAAAATTTTGGAGAGCCAAAATATAACTGAATGCGTGTGTGTATATATTTCCTACAAAAGTTATGGAGAAAAGTTTGGGGAGCCAATGCTTGATGGTGTGAACTTCTTGTTGTGTTTAGCTAGCTCCTGCAATTTAGATCGCTTTTGCCAAGTATTGCTCTGCTGTTTCAAATTTCATCATGTTGGATGAGTTTAGCAATAAAATTGTGTTAATATACTGAAGTTTTGCGGCAATACTAAATGACTCCTTTTATTAGAATGAATATGATACAAGAAGTGATGATGGGTATTCTGTCTCAGTGTTTAGGTATGCAAGCTTGTCATAGTACTTCGGTATTAATGAAGCACATAAATAAGGATTCAAGCTTCTTTCGGTGGTGTTAGCTATCATATTCATAGATGACCTAATTATTGTTATTGTTTTTCTCGATAAAAAAGAATATTGTCAAGGAGAAAGAAGAGAGTACATCTGAGGGAGGGCTGGAAATCCTCTTCAAAAGGAAAACAAAAAGTAAAGGGAAAACTAAAATTGAATATGACATCAATGAAACTCTGGAATCTCTTTTCAAAGATATACATTCCCTTAAAGAAAAATCCATAAGCACGATCCTGTCCCATAATAGATGCAAGGACAAAAAAATACAGCCTTGAATCTCTGGGTACTCATTTCCAACCTGTTAGTTGTTACATGCAAAGAACTGCAAAAACAACTTACAGCTATAAAATCATTGTTTTCTTATTCTTGCCAAAACCTTTAAAAATGTTTTATAAGAAATTGCACCAAGTTTTGGTTCTCCAAAAACCCAAAACAAAATTGTTCACTGTCCCATGAGGCTATGGCAAGTTAGCTTCCTAACATTGGAGAAATAAATGGACAATTTTTTTTTGAACTAGACCTCTACATGAGGCAATCATTAGGAGAAAGAGCATTTTATTACTAATTTGTAACAGCTTATTCCTTTTATTTTACTTTGTTGTAAAAATGAACGACTTGGCCTTACAATGTGTTTCAGGCTTGCAAAATGTGTTTGAATCTCTAAATTCAGGAGATTGAGTCAGAAATAGAGAAAAAAAGGATTTAAATACATCAGAGGAATCCAAGTTCCAATTTAACTATTTGACTTGCGATAGAGATATATACAATTAACTGAAAGAACAAAGGACATTACTTCTCTAGTTTATCTGTCACTCAAGCTTTTGGGGAAGAGAAAGTTCCAAGAAAATTCAGGACACCAAATTCGATAAAAAACAATTTTATGGGGAAATTATGTACAAAATTCGAGTTCCGGAGGAGAGGAGAAATATCTTAAAAAATTTTCCAATATCCTGATTCCCATCACTTCCTGCTATTTCACTTTGCCTCAGCACCATCAAGACTTTATGATGAATTATTTGATGTTGTTTCATGGTTACAATGTAATAAGCTGTATAAAACTGACTGAATCCATTAATGATATATTGTTTGCTCAAGATTTCAATTACAAGGTTTTGATTCCAGTAATTTAATAACTCAATACTTTCAATTCGTGCACATCTGTCATGAAATTTTGGTATTATTATTTTTGTTGATTTATGCCGGGCATCACGGTAGTATATTCATTGCTACATGAAAAGTGAAAACAAGATTGCATTATTGCATGTTGTGTAGTTCCTGAAGTTTGGCTGCCTGTTTGTAGTTTGATGTGTTGTGTGTACTGTGGTAATTGAATACAATGTGTCCCTTTGCGGGAGTCAAAATATTTCATGTGTCATGCAAATTTTTGACTGATTCTAGCTACAGAAATGCTTCAGAGGAAGAAGAGCTGTCAAAACTGAACAATCTAAGTTGCGAGAGCAGTTCTATGAAGCCTATGGGAAGTATTGCCAGAATGTGGACAGGTGAAATTTTTTTATAATCACAAATTACATCCGTTGAATACTGTTCATTCCCTTTATTATAAGCTTCTGTAGTAATTAATAATGCAGCTTAGTTTGGTACAATCTTACTTGTAAATTGCACCATTACTAAATGAATGCCATCTTCTGTGCATTCAGGAATTCTTTTGGTCCGGATTCTGATTTCCTCTGCCAGTTCCTCTATTTCTTTAAGGCAGAGAATATTGATGATTTTTTAGTTCTTGTGCAAATATGCCGGTTGCTTTGGTGGTTTGTTCAGGATAATGGTAATTCGAAATCAGCCTTCCATTTCTCATGGGCAGGATTTTACAGTTTTTTTTGTATTGGAAAAAATTTTGATCTCTTTATGACCACGTCATTTGACAAAAGTTGTATTTGAGTTTATAGATTTCTTTGTATGATCTCATAAAGACATAGGTATTGAAGTGTTTGACAAAACCATGCTAGTATTGTTAGGTCTGGTTCTTGCTAGAAGAAAAGCAATTTGAAATATTGTAGATTCTTGTATTCCTTCCAGTCTTTTTCCCTTAAGTGTTTGCCACTAAACTTAGAGCTAAAATATTCGCAACAGGGGACGTTGTGAAACTTTTTGCGGGTGTGGATTACTCTTCCAGCTGTGCTTTGGTGAACTACCGAGTGAAGCGATTTGTGCAGGCTTGTATTCGTGCTTTGCATCAGAATAGGTTGGTTTTCATGCCATAATTTGATCCAATTTCTGAGCTTTGGGCTTTTTAAAATTATCCAACCTGTATTTTTCCATTATCTTTCATGTTGGACCATAAAATTGATATCTTTTTACGATATTGTTTTTGCTGATGAGGTTTTCTCCTGTTCGTGTTACATTGGTTCTGATGGTATTTTGTTTGTGTACTTTTTGTATTGCTAAAGCACATGGCAACGTGCCATGAACCTAAATTCATTCATATTATGTAATAATTTTGCTCTATTGTGGTTGGTGTGGTTTGTGACTATAAGCACTAACAACAGATTTATTAGTATTAACAACAAAATCGGTTTTATCTCTTAATTACTGTTTGGCTACTTTGTGCTTATTTTCACATTATTTTGTAGCAAATATAATAGATGCTCGTCAAAACATACTCATTTCTAACTTGTCATGAACCGACTCTCCCAAAAGCTTAGACTATTAGGTGCGGGCACGGGAATGATCTATAGTTCTTATCTAGCACTACTCATCACATAAGATCTCTTTACACTTGAATTATGGACAATGCATTGGTCCCCATCTACCTTGTGTTGAAATTCAACTGTATCAGCAGAATAGTGGTGGCAAGGATCGAATTATAAGCCACTTGGTTTTAGATGTTCTGATGTTATGTTGTGAGCCAGCTGTTAAAACTTACAAGACATTAAATAAAAGGTCATAAATGGTTTATATTGCGTTTCTTTCTCTAATAATTGCAAATTCTCAAAATATGTTGGGATCTGCTGTTGATTTATGGGGGAACTTTAGACTTAATGGACCTGCCAAAGAGTATAGTATCTAAAGATTAGGTCATTGGTAAGAAAAAGAAAACTGAGAAAGTGAACTCAAAAAACACAAGCTAAAGAACCCAAAATGCAATTGGTCATATTTGGGCGTTAGTTTTTCTATCACGGAGGAGCTCTTGTGAGTTAGTTTTTCTATCACTCAGTTTATTTAGACACGAAAATTCCAAGAAATACAAGGACCTTAAATGGAATAAATTATTTTCATTTTTACCAAAAGCCTTACAATTCAAATTCAGAGCTTTTTTCCTGTCACAGTTCTAATTCTTTTACCCAACAATATCTAACTTTTGTTTTTCTGGTGCCATTCTCTTGCCCTAACATGTTTCATTTCTTATCTTATTTCAGTTATTTACGATTTTAATTAAAATTTGTAATTCAAACATGCATGAATCCTGATGAATAATTATGGGAGGTGTAATTTGTTTAATGATTGTTCTATATTAGAAATCGGCATGCTTAAGTCAACCCAAGGCTAGCCTAAAGGAGGAGTATTGGGCAAGACGGAGTGTTTAGGTATATTACTAGCCAATGTGAGTAGGGATGGCAACAGTGTGGGTTTGATTATACCTGTCTACCCATCTCCGTCTCTGAATTAAAAATTCATACCCATTGCTGTCCCTATCACTGTCTAGAATGAAATTTGTGTTCCATCCAGTCCCCGTTGAGTAGCATGTATACTCATATCCGCTCCCGTATGGTCCCAAATATTGATTAAATAACTGTTTTACAAAAAATAAAGATCTTTATAAGTAAGGATTCAATGTCAAAAAGACACATTTTCTTTTCTTTAATGTCAAATATCAAGGAAGACAAGAGTAAACAGTTACACAATTGAAATTCCATGACAAGTACAACATCTTTTATTTTTGCAAATAAGGATTACCATCGAGTAAACTTGGTTGAATCGAACGAGTCGAATCATTGAGAAAGAGAACAAAAAATTGTGTAGCTAAAGAAAAGTTTTTCAAATAAAACCAAACTAAGAATCAAAGAGAAAAAAGAAGATAATTCTTTTACGTTGTCTAATAAACAAAGGGTTTACGCTATTGAATACTCAAAATTGGGAGTTAGACTCTCACATGATAAAAAATAAACAAAAAATAAAATATTAAAAAAGAGTAGAAATGATCAAATGTGTGTCCTAATAAACAATTTAATTCGATGAGATTGAGATTTAGGATTCTTGAAATGCAGTACATCGTTTGAATGAAACCACACATAAGAAAAAAATGTGAAATTGAGGTTGTGAAGATAGAGAAAGTACCTTGAGAATCTGAATAAACCTGGTGGATATCAAATGAGTCAAATAGTTGAGAGAGAGAATGAAAAATTATGTGGCAAAGAATGGTTTTTCAAATGAAATAAAACCAAAGACCAAATAGAACAATGAAAATAAGCTTTTTAGGTTAACTAAGAAACTAAAGATGTTTGAGTAATTTAAAACTAGGAGTAAGATATGTATATATCCATCCATGTCCCTAATTAAAAAAATTAGGTATTATCCATACTCATACTTATGTCCAGTCAATGCTGATATTCTCTATTCTCCATCAAATTCAGAATAGATTCGGGCAATAGTTGCAGGTGCGGGTTTATTTGCCATCCCTAATTGTGAGACATTTTAATTTAACATTCTCCTCTCTCTCAAGGCTGAATAGTTGGATCATGAGGTTAGAATTGAACATTTGCTAGTGGCTGAACTCAACATTAGGCTTGATAGACCTGCCAACGTGGGACTATTTGTCTGTATTAATGAAAAATAAAAATCATAAAAGATGTCATATATTATGGTTGCTAGAGAAACTGTGCCTCATCCCTCCTGTGCATATATGTTGGCCATCGGATGCTATGCAAGTATTTCAAAAGTTAACATAAAAGTTGTAATCTTCATGGACTGTTTCCTGCCTTTGGTCTTTGTCTTGCTGTACCGTTTATTTTTAATAACTGAAAAAGGTCCTTGTATTTTTTGCTACTTTGTATTTTTGCGTTTCTTTGCTACCTTGCTTATTTAATCTTTATGTCGACAGAAATCAGCTAAAAGGTCAGCTTTTGTTGACTCCTGAGGAATTGAATGTATCAGCTGTTCCTTTATTGGAGGTTTTAGTATTGTTAATTGATTCCAAATTGCCATGGAGCTGTAAGATACTACAATATCTCTTTCAAAACAATGCACTTGGCCTACTCAGAGAGATCATTCTTACAGCAAAGGTAATGTTTTTCAGAATCAAGTTAATCTAAATATGCAGCAAAGATGTCGATATTTCTTATTCCTTTATTTCTATTGTGTTTTTTGTAGTATTCTAAATATCTACACTTGAAATATCCAATTGATTAAATAGTTTATGTTACCCTTAACCAATTTCCCTCTTCCCCTAATTGATTAAATATCCAATGCCATATAAAATATGTTATACTTTCTAGTTTTGTTATTTCAGATCACGTATTATATCATTCACCAGACAAATAGTTAAACTTCACAGTGATTCCTTGTAGGATAATGCAGAAAATTATTTTTCCATTGGCAAGGGTTCATCACTGGAGCATGTGCTTATGGCTGTAGTACGTCACGTTGGTCAGAAGCCATGTATCTGTTCACATATTAATCCAATATATAGTTTTGCAACTCAGATCATCACAATTCCTTTTTTGTGGCATCTTTTCCCTAATTTACAACAGGTACGTTTTCCATTTATTCTATTTGATGGGGCGCCTGTCCTTTGTAATACGTGGAAGCTTAAGGAATGTATTAGTCATCAAGGACGTCTATCCTTTTCATAAATGTTAAAGGAAAATTATTCCAGCATTCCAGATTTTATATATGTAAATTTTGGCAAGTCTTCTAAAATGTTTGAATTGGTACACAGATTTTTGCGGCAGAGGACCTGAGCCAATTTTACATTCATCAAATGGCGAAGTATGGACAAAATCTGATCAATTTGCTACCTAAGGATATATCAAATGAATTTCCTAGCTATGCATGCATGCTTGGAAATGTATTAGAAACTGCTGGAATTGCTTTGTCTCATCCTCTCTGTTCATTTGATATGGTAAGGAGCTTATTCACTGTAGTGCATTTAGTACAAGAGCTAATCAAGGTCTAATTGCATAGTTAGTGTGTACTATATGTTAACTGTAATCATAATTTAATAACTAAAGTTGACTGATATTCTAACTGGTACCAAGTATGCTAATGCACTTCTGATGAATTTAGGGTTATGGGCTAACACTTTCATCTCTAGAGCATTTTAGATAAAATGTTTTTTTTTTTTTAGATTTTACTTTGAAAGTGAATCTTTTTCTTGCAGGTATGGCCATTTAAATTATTCGATGATGTCATGCAGTTGAATTTGAAACTTCTGCTTAATAACTTAACTCAGTTTTGAAGTTGACCAATGTTTGATCCCTTTCAGGCTATAGACCTTGCTGCTGTCACCACACTTTTGCTGGAGGCACTCCCATCTGTGAAAACTTTCAATGGTAGAGAAAGTATGCTTTCCTATTGTATGATCTATTGCTTAGTTGAAGATTTTACTTCTTTATTAAATAATACCATCATTTTTTTTTTTTTGATAAAATAATATACTATTAAAACGAATAACAGGGAAATACTCCTTATAATGAATTTGCAATCCTCCCTTGTCAAGTTAGCTTTTAGGGGATAGGTTCAATCTGTTCAAAATTCTAACAAGTTCTACTAGAGTGGCAATATTAGGTTCTACGAGCACTGAAGATGATATGACTGGAGATGAATTCATGGAAATAGCTTTAGATAGGAAATTGGAGCAGCAAATTAATAATGCCATAAATCCTCGCTTCCTTCTACAACTGGTATGCCTTCTTGCAAATGACACGTGTATCTAGGATCTCTTTTGATTAGAAATTTCATTGACATTTATTTTGAAATTTAATCTAGATTTTTACTTTTTGACATGTGCAGACAAACATACTATTTAAAGAGATTTCATCTGTCAATGATTCAGATTATGGACCCAAAGATGGAGAAGTTACTGCTGTTGATGCGGTTTGTGGGTTTTTGCATGTTACCTTCAGCAAGATGCCACTTGAACGGATTATGACTGTGCTTGCTTACAGAACTGAACTTGTTGTTACGCTTTGGAATTTTATGAAGAAGTGTCATGAGAACCAAAAATGGTCATCACACCACTCAAATGATGCACCTGGCTGGCTGTTACCTCTGGCTGTATTCTGTCCTGTCTACAAGTAAAACTTTTTGTGCCATTACCTTAATAAATGCTTGTTGCTATACATGAAAATTTGCCCTCTACTCACCATGAGTTTTTTCTGTAATTTTTTTATTTTGAATATTTTTAGATGTAACAGGTTTAGCCCATACAATTTGTATTTTTCTTATCTATAAATACATAGCCCTATGTGCTTAATATACACAAGGGGATTAATCCTATACCCTTTTTTTACTTTATTTTCACATAGTATCTAGAGTTAGGGTAAAATCCTTGCTTTCCTGGTGAACCCTTTTTCTCCGCCACACCACCGCCGTTGTTTGTTTTGGCCACACATCCGTTTAGATAATCTTGGCCAGGCGACCACCAAGCCACAAAAATAGCGGTGAACAGAGCTCCAAAGCATCCTGCCAAGCCTCATCACTACCACCACTTTCCGCCACGTGTGGCTGCACGTCTGACCTTGTTTCCGACGGCGATAACCAATGTTAGGAACGTCTTTTGTTCTCATTCTGGATCTACCCCTATCAACCTAATCGGAGTTCATTTGATTTTTAGGGTTTCTCTCTCCTGTTCATCTATGGCCTCTTTTGCTGCGACGGCGATCACCAATGTTAGGAACGTCTTTTGTTCTCATTCTGGATCTGCCCCTATCAACCTAATCGGAGTTCATTTGATTTTTAGGGTTTCTCTCTCATGTTCATCTATGGCCTCTTTTGCTGCCACTATGCCTCATCCGTCCATCTATACTAATTATGTCAATGTGTATCTATTAATGGACAAATTGGATGGAACTAATTATGATACTTGGACATAGACATTAAACTATGTCTTAAGAGTAAGGATCATGTTGATCATCTTACCCAGAGTGTGGCCACTATTGCTGCAAATGAGGTTTTCGGTTAGTTGAAAATTGATGCTCAATTATGCATCAAGTCTACTATTCTCTCATCTTTAAAACAAATATTTAGTGTTGTTGAGACATGTTCAGAAGTTTTGGAATAAATCAAATTAATGAATTTATCTAATGGTATGAGGATTGTTAGAACTCTAGTTCCACTCTTTTTGTTGCACACCAAGTACATCTTTTGCTGGCCTCACTCCAATTGTCTTGGCCCTTAGGTTCTAAACTCAAGTGTCACATATCGCATTACTGGTAACAATTTTTTTTTTCTCTTCTTTGTCTACTTTGGATTATTTACCTTTTGTTACCATGACTAATGAGTCAGGGTCTCATCACATGGTGTTAATACTATTCTTTATCTATTGATAATGTTCTTTATGTCCCTGGGTCTCCATTTAACTTATCATCCATTAGTTGTCTCACCCATTCCCTTGATTATATTATCTCTTTTACCAAAGATTTTGTTTGTTTACACAACCGGAGGTCGAGATGGATGATTAACACCGGATGTAAGTCTTATAGTCTTTATCACCTAAGGACATCTACACATGTTGGCATGGTAATGGATTCTCCATCTCTCATTCATGCTTAGCTAGGTCATCCTAGTCTTGTCATGATACAACAACTTGTTCCAAGTTTGTTCAAGTTATTGAGTTTTTCTTGTGAGTTGTCAATTAGGAAAACACAATCGTAGATCTTTTCCTAGTTATGTTTCACAACGTGCTTTGTCTCTTTTTGCCTTAGTTCACAACATTTCCGGACCAAGTCATGTTAAGTCCAATTTAGGATTGCAGTATTTGTTATTTTTTTTTTATGATTATTCAAGATGTACTTGGTTGTTTTTAATAAAAAATCATTCTGAGTTATTTTCTATATTTCAAACTTTTTACAATAAAATTAAATATCTATTTGGAGTTTATGTTCAAATTTTGCGCAGTAATAATGCCTGTGAGTATCTTTTTTGTTCTTTTCAAAATTTTATGGCTTCTAATGGCATTCTTCATCAAACCTCATGTGCTTATACACTTTAACAAGATGGGGTGGTTGAGCAAAAGAATAAACATCTTGTTGAAACAACTTATGCAATTTGAATCCATGGTGAGGTTCCTCAACATTTTTTGGGGTGATGTTGTTCTTATTGCGTGTTATTTCATTAATCGCATGTCATCCTTAGTCATAAATAACAAAATTCCTCACTCTATTTTATTTTGTCATGAACCTCTCCATGTCTTACCTCCTCAAGTCTTTGGGTCCACATGTTTTGTTCACAATTATAGTCCTGGTCTGATAAATTCTCTTCTAGGTCACACAAATGTGGTCTTTTAGGATTCATTAGATCACAAAAAGGGTATAGTTGTTTCTTTCCCTCACTTAACCCATTTCATTTAAGCAAATGTCACCTTCATTGAGTCTTTCCCATACTTTAAGTCTCCTCCTTGTCCTACTGCATCTCTATCTGATCAAGTCTATATCCCTATTGTCTATGATACTCTTGTTGAGTCTAGTGTAGTCTGTCCTATCTACAAGTAAAACTTTTTGTGCCATTGTCTTAATAGATGCGGGACATGAAAATTTTCCGTCTACGCTCACCCTGAGTATTTTTTTTCGAACTTTTTTTACTGTGAATATATTTGCTGGACATGGGTCTTTGACCAACATTTAATGTCAAAGGAGGTTACATGATTTTATAGATTCATTAGTTTTGTATGTATTGTCTTTGTTGTACTTATATGTATTTAACTCTTGAATCAATATAAAATATACAGCCTTATGAGTTCTTTCTAACTTGAGCAATTCATGAAACATTATTATTCAACAATATTCTATTTGATCTAAGTCATTATATCATAACCTATTTTTCTCTTATCAGGCACATGCTTATGATTGTTGATAATGAAGAATTTTATGAGCAGGAGAAACCGCTATCACTGAATGATATTAGGACCCTCATCATTATATTGAGACAGGTAGATGTTTTTTGTGACTTATTTTCATAGGAAAATTCATGACAGTTTTGTGGTTGAATAGGACTAGATAATGAATGACGTAGTTGAGTTCAATGTTGTCAAACTTGAGGATCGCAAGAGGATTGGAAGGGGAGTAAAAGATCGTAAGTTGACTTGCAATAAGAAAATCTTGTAGACATACGCATACATTAAAAATAAATAAACAAGAAAAATAACTCATAATCATAAATATTAAGATTCAATACATAACACGTCTCAAAATTGGTTCATAAGTCATAAAATAACTCATAATAACTAATAGATGAAGGACATCACTAAGAAATAGAGCGAAACATAACTAAGAAATACCAAATCAGAACACTTCGAACAACTACCAAAAGCCAACTATGCACCCTTAACATTTTGGGATGACATGGTCACACGAGCATTGACAACAACAATGGGAGCTTTGACAAGGATGATGATGGTGATGGGAGGGTTGGAGACAGTGATATTGTGCTTCATGACAACCTGCAACGGCAATAGGAGAGTGATGGAGCTCATTGGGGTTGCGATAGTTGATATGGCAAAATGGTTATCATTTGCGTTGGCGAATCCAAGGGGAAATGGGTCTGTGTTTGAAAAATTTTAAGTTGAGTAATGAACCTGACCCAGAAAGCCCAAATACGACCTGGGTTACTTCTTTTAGGTTAAGAAACCAAGTCCACACAGGCTCCATTCAGGATTGACGTGACCCAGGATCCTCCTATTTACTATTTGTGAAATCTCTATGCCACCACCAAATTTGCTTGCTTGGTCGCTGAAACTCACAACATCGTGTTAGTTCAAGAGTATACTCACGAGTTTGGCAACATTGGTTGGGTTAAACCTAAATATAGTATGCTGTATATTTTTTATTTTGGTGGCGTTGACCCAGAATATATTGCAAACATGTTTTCTGCAGAAGCTTTGGATACAAATGTGACCTTTGCAATTGCAATTGATTCTGGATAGTTTTTCTGTTTCCACAGGTTCTGTGGCAGCTACTGTGGGTGAATCATACTACACCTGCTAATTCAGTAAAATCAGTTCCAATTAGTTCAGCTAGAAAGGGGCAGTTTGTTCAGGCCATTCAACAGAGGGTTAGCGTTGCAGTCTGTGAGCTTCTCTCCCAGGTAGAAACAGCTCATATGACATGTATCTTATATCATGTTCCCTGTTACATTTTGCTTGGAAGCACAAGAGGCATGCATATGAAATGTCACCAATAACCATAATATATGAATGGTTCTAACTTGCATTCTGAATTTCTCCCATAGCTGCAAGATTGGAACAATAGGCGGCAGTTTACATCCCCCAGTAACTTCCATGCTGATGGTGTGAATGACATATTTATCTCTCAGGTATTCTCTCTTCCATTGATTATGGTTATAAGATGGAAACTGGAATTTCTATTTGTATAATATAATCCTTTTTCCACAGGCTTTAACAGAAAATACGCGAACAAATGAAATATTGAAACAGGCCCCTTTCTTGATACCATTTACGAGCAGGGTTAAAATATACTCTGTAAGAATCTCTTTTTTGACTTTGATTTGATTTCTGGTTGTCCTTGCATTATCTATTTACAATAGATTGCTGCAACTGTAAGCAAGGTTTTGGAGTTCCCGTATCATAAATGTCACTGGGTTGTTAATATATTGATTTACACTTTACAGTGACTATAGTGTATTTATTGTTTCATTAGTCTCAACTAGCTGCTGTTAGGCAAAGGCATGGATCTCAGGCTGTATTTAGTAGGAATAGGTTCAGAATAAAACGAGACCGTATTTTAGAAGATGCTTACAATCAAATGAGTCAGTTGACAGAAGATAGTCTTCGAGGATCGGTAAGTCCTTTTCTAAGGCATATTTCCTCATTTGTTATTCACTCCCTATTTTCTTGTCTTTGAGGGATCTTGTAAGTCCTCCTTTTATGTGAGAGTGATTTCTTTTTGCTGGTTTGCAGATCCGGGTGACTTTTGTCAATGAATTTGGAGTTGAAGAGGCTGGAATTGATGGTGGTGGAATATTCAAAGATTTCATGGAGAACATCACACGTGCTGCCTTTGATGTGCAGTATGGATTATTTAAGGTCAGAAGTGTTGTGCTATTGTTTATGTTTAACTTGAATATTATTTTCTACTATGTATATAGTTTGACCGCATTAAAGAATCAAGGTTATTGAAGTATTAGTGAGTGTGAATATGGATATAATTGGATAGGTGGAGTGATTAAAAGTTACTTCATTTTGTAATCCTGCCCTTGTTAATCCTTTTATTCGTTCCTTGTGATACTGATTCTTGGCATGCTGATTGCCAATGCATCTAGGAAACTGCAGATCACCTGCTTTATCCTAATCCTGGATCGGGAATGATACATGAACAACATTTCCAATTTTTCCACTTCCTTGGTACTCTTGTTGCAAAGGTATCCCCTCTCCTCTCCCATTCCCTTTTTAATGTCTCTCTTCTAATAAAGTGTGCCTTTGCGTTAGATGCCTGAATTTACTTGAAAGTGCTACTCTATCTTTTTTGTCATGTTGTTGGAGCGGTATTTCTCTTATAACTATACTGTCTGCACTTAATTGGAACTTTGCTTCACTGTTACTACTTGTGTCTGCAGGCTATGTTTGAAGGGATTCTGGTTGATATACCATTTGCTACATTCTTTTTGAGCAAATTGAAACAAAAGTAAGACTCAAGGAGTCTCTTCCTCTGCTTTAGGTAGTTCGTTCATTTAAATTGAATTAGTTTAAGTGCTCAAATCTTGTATTTTCATACCTTATTTTTCATGCTTGCAACTGCTTTTACTAGTATGAGATTCACAAATGTGACTTCATAACTTTTGTACATGTAGACGGATAATTGTATGGATTTCAATTAACCTTGTGCACTTCCAGTTAATATAGGGGTATCACTGGATCTTACAAAAAGATCCAAACAAACTTGCAAGGAGTTTAACTTTAAATTTGAACATAGATCTTAGCAATTAAATTATTTGTATGATATAGACACTAGTAAGAAAGTTATCGTTCCTTTTCCCCTTTATTAAATATTTCTCATGGATTAAATAGATATTTTAGGTGAAAAATGCATATATAAAATATTGCCAAGGTGGTGTTTGTAGCAAATGAGTTGTCTCTGTATTTGTTGAAGTCCTTTTACAACCTATATTCCTTTTCAACTGTAGTTTTAATTTATACTTGAAATGATCAAGATAATATTTTTCCAATTTTAACCCTACTTTCACACCTAACGTCTATTTATTTTATGCATTTCTCGGGAAATTGAAACGAATAAATGACAGAAATACGATAGATAAAGTTTAAAATAGGAAGTTGGATAATTTTTTTATAAAAATGAAAACATTAATTATACTTGGTTCTTGTGCCACAGCCTTAGAGAAGATAATAAAAGAGGAACAAAGGTAGTGTATATGTTAAAGTAGGGACTGCATGCTTATAATAGGATTACCTATTTCACGCTTTCTTACACCTTTAGTTTCCTTATACCAGGTACAACTATTTGAATGACTTGCCCTCCTTGGACCCGGAATTATATCGCCATCTCATTTTTCTCAAGGTAATGTCATTTCAGTATCTGTCACTTTCATATACTTGCATCTGCCTTAGTCTTATGCATTGTTTGGATCAAAAGGGGAGTGGAAAAGAAAGGAAGGAAAAAAGGTGAAAAGTGAGGTTGTTTGGAAACTGAGTGGAAATGAGTAGAAAGTTTGTAATAGATGTGATTGATGTGAAAACAAAAAAATTAAATTAATTGTAAATATAATAGATTACAAAAATGCCGTTGGTTGCATTTTAATAAGATTAGTATAAATTAAATTTGAAAAATGATAAAATAGAAGTAATTAATTTGTGTAATGGAATTAATACTTTTAGAACTTTATTTAATTTTTGAAATTAAATATATATTTCACAAGAATAAACTCATTTAAATTAGATGAATTAAATATCTCAGATTAACGCAACCAGCTGCTTTAAATTATTTTTTATATCATTGTTTAGAATGCATTTTCAAAAAATACTATAAATATGCATGTTTAGTTGTTGACAAACATAGCCACCGGTTTAGACAAATGATGCATTGTTATTTATTGTCCATGGGTTTGAAAACATAGTGTATAATCGAATGTCTTTAGACATAATAGATTATGTGTGATGACATAATCAATTATAAATCAAAAGTATACTGTGCTTTTCCGATGTCCTATAACTGCGATGCGCTACAATTTTTCTTCATGCACATAAACAACCCCAAAAAGGGTCATGATTCTGTGTTGGAAGGATGGGGGCAAAGTTGTGAAACACAACATGCTACCTGTTTTTCCACTCTTTTCATTACAATCATGAGGGGGCATTTCCACCCCACCCTTCTGCTTTCCATCTTCCCAATTCCGCCGTGTTTGCACTCATACAAACATGAACAGTAAGCCATGAATCTGCGTGTCCCTTCCTCCATTAATAGTACATCAATGGATCCAAACAGAGGCTTAAGGTAACTCTCATTCTTTTCAATACAAATAATACAGGTAAATAACAAAAAAATATACAACTTTATTGTCTAGTTTAACATTCCGACTTTATTTACTCATATAATTCCTTTTTTAAATATTGATTTCTTTGTTCTGTAATTTAGGCTGGTAAAAGTCTAATATGAACTTGTTAGTTTTTTATTAATAAAATATACAACTCTTAAATGCTTATAGTTATTTGAAATACGAACTATGCTAGTTAAATAGTATTCATATATGGACTTTGGGTTTTAGGCTTGGTGTGATGTGAAGTTTGTCCAGATGATATATTTTTCTGTGGGACTGCTGCTATTTTCTTATTGACCCCAATATTGCCCTTCCAATCTGTTTGACTAACAGCATTATAAGGGAGACATTTCGGAGTTGGAACTATACTTTGTTATAGTAAATAATGAATATGGAGAACAAACGGAGGAGGATCTGCTTCCTGGGGGAAGGAACCTACGTGTCACTAATGAGAATGTTATTACTTTTATTCATCTTGTAGCCAATCACCGCTTGAATTTTCAGGTAAAGTTCTTTTGAAAAAGGTAATTGTATTGCATCGTACTACAAATCATTCCTTATTGCAATTAAATAATAAAAATAATTGTGCTTTCAGATACGCCAACAGAGTTCACATTTCTTGAGGGGATTTGAGCGACTTATTCAGAAGGATTGGATTGATATGTTTAATGAACATGAACTTCAGGTTTTTTTCTAATAATCCTGTCCAGTTTTGGGCTTGAAAGCTGTGCCGTTCTCTTATCCCACTGTATTCTTGGTTTTGATTAAGGTAGTCAAAATCTAGATTATGGTTACTATCATGAATGACTCACAATATCATAATTTGTGGGACTGTAATACGGATCATAGATTCTACTTTTTACAAAAATATGAACAAAATGTATGTATATTCACACCTATGAAAACAACAAATAATTAGAACAAAGTCAATCACATTGTTAATGTGTCATCAAACTAAGTTCATGGTAAACCATAAGAAAGAAAGCATGTCGAAAATCATAACTTTTGAGTAACAAAGACCTCCAGAAGTCCAAGACAAAGAACACCTAGATGGCTAAACCCTAAACAGTAGAAATATTATATAACTTTCAAATTAAAACCAAAACTCAAGAGATCTCCATTAGCTTCATTTCCTTCACAAAGCACGTCAATAAAAATTCCTCCTCTAAAGGTGTGATGGCAAGAACATCATCCTTTTCCCAACCACCTTGGGCTCGACCTTCACTAGTGCTCATCATTTTCATTTGAATTTGGAGCATCATTTAAACCTTCGTTTTCATTGTGTTTTTCAACATTTTTCATAATCCACTCATCAATGCGTGGAATTATATCGTTTTGAGTTCCCACGTGGTGCTTGAAGCATTAAAGTCCCCTTTTAATAGTCTTTTGGCAAAATTTGATTTGAAATTTTCGTAGATCTTCATCAATACATATCCATCTTCCAAGCCGGGTCTGTTCTACTACCTGAAGCATTTTTTCCACTTTCTTTGAGTGAACATTTTGTGAGGAAGAACTGTCATCATTGATAGAAGCAATGGCAACATCATTAGATGGAAAGGGTTAGAAGCCACAGCTCCTGAAGCCATTATAATTGTGATTATGCGTTTTGGTTTGTAAAATCAATATAAGTGAAGAAAAGAAGAGGCAAAAGCAAAAGAGATAAAAACATGTGAAAGATGTACAAAAGTGAACAAGGAGTTATGTGTTGTTGCGAACAAGCAGGACATGTGAAAGCAAAACATTGCCGGTGTTGTGAGTCTGTGATTGGGAGTTGTTTCCGATGTTGCTTAGCGGACAAGATTCAAGAAGGAGAAACATAATGTTCTTAGTTAAGTTATGTGGTAGGTAAGCAGTGGAACAATACGTGTGAGATTGTGTTATATTGTGTTCTTTTTTAAATTGGGCTTGGGTTTTAACCCAAAACCCATTGACCTGAGAAGGCAAGGCCGCATCTGGAAGTAGAATGGACAAGACATGCAAAAAATGGCGATTCAACTGTTTGGACGATCTTTGTTGATACTCTGCAGGATCTCACTCCGTCACGATCATGCATGGGATCTGAAACAGAGTTGTGCGAAATTGTGGAATTGCACAATTGCCCATCTTAATTGTGATTTTATAACTACATTGGTTTTGATATTTGCTCATGTGGTGGGGTTAACGAAGTATTCAACAACCAGAATATGTAATAATGCAACCTTGTAAAACCTACAAAGGCACATAACTGAATTTCATCTGAAGTTGTAATTTTGTTCCTAATGATCATTAGTTATTACAATGTTAACCAAATCTTGTCCTAAACTTCTGTATTTATTATTGCCATTTTTTTTGGAGGGATGTTCAAGTAGTTTTATCCTACACTTCTGTTTTTCATCGGAGTCCAATTTTGCTTGACATCATTGTTTTCCACAGCTTCTGATATCAGGTTCAGTTGAAAGCTTGGATATTGTTGATCTACGGCTGCACACCAACTATGCAGGAGGTTATCATAGTGTAAGCCTTCTGGCCTTTTTTGTGCTTTTAGTCAGTAAGGAACAAAGTAAATGCGTTTGTAGCTTCATGTCAAACTCAATAAGATCCACAAAGGAATTGCTCTTGTTGACACTATTGAACTCTAACATGTGGTTTCTTACGATAGGAGCATTATGTTATCGAGATGTTTTGGGAAGTTCTTAAAGGCTTTTCATTGGAAAACAGGAAGAAATTTTTGAAGTAAGCAATACATATATGCATGAATCGGTATCCCTTTATATGACATATCTCAATGTGGATAATAAATATATCATCTCTACAGGTTTGTGACAGGTTGCTCTCGTGGGCCGTTGCTTGGTTTCCGAAATCTTGAACCTTTGTTTTGCATACAAAGGTGAATGCTGCTCCAGCAGTTGTGTTCTGATATTTAATTCTAGCCTTACTAAGCATATTTAGAAGACAAGGATGACAGATTAGAATTGTCTAATGTCTCTCGTTGTAGGGCTTCCAGTAATGCTGCGGACGAATCACTTGACCGATTACCGACATCGGCTACTTGTATGAATCTACTAAAGCTTCCGCCTTATACAAGGTTTGTCCTAGGCTAGGTTACCTTTGCAGTACTGGCATAGAATTGTTTCTGTAGTTACAATTGTAGACTTTTAGAACACCACGAATTGGAGATATATGAATTTATAATGCTGAACAAATATTAAGAGATTCTGTTTAGTCTGTAAAAATTATATGTAATAATGAGCATTAATTGGCTGGAATTATGTTTGAAACAACTTATTCTGAGAAAGAACACGGTTAAGATCATCACAGGGCATAGGTCGAGATTTTTTAAATGTCATTATTGGTGCTACAGGCAGTTTGTATTAAATTAATTATTTCAAAAAATAATTCCAAGATATAGGGTATGGAGATATCCATTTTATGTCAAAAATAGATCCATTGTAGATTCTTTTCTATCTAGAATTAATATTTTCGATTTTTGGTAGATTTGAATTTTGATAGGATTGAGGGGAGCATTTGTAAGATCCTTATGTTCTTTTTATTTTTTGGAAAAGTATGTATTGAGATAATAAAAATACAACGTATTTTTTAGAAAAATATGCTTTTAAAATATTATGATTCGGGAGAATTTCTGCATGACTTACAATCTCGTTGTGCTTCATATTATTTATTGTTGAAGTAGTTTCTGGTGGTTCTTCTAAATCATTTTCCCTGACAAACATCTTGCAGTAAGGAGCAATTGGAAACCAAACTACTGTATGCCATAAACGCCGATGCTGGCTTTGATTTAAGTTAAAAGTATGAGTGGAATTTACGATATCTTTAAGGTTTGAAGCTTGGTAGAGAGAATGACTCCGATGACGATTAGTGGATCAGGAAATGGCAAATAATCGGATGGATAGAGTTGAATAAAAATATCATGTGTGCTACTGTATGTATGTGTGTATATATATATACTTATTCAATCTTGTTTGCCAATTTGTGTCTTTTATCTAAATGTACATACCAAAAATGTGAATTATATTGTGAAATTCGCACTTTGGCAGGGCTTTTCCTGATTATTTTCCATGATCGTAAAAGCAAAACTCCACCCGGAGGTTTTCTACTTTTGCATTTGAGGGTGGTGAGTCCGGAAATTGGGTTTTGAAGGGAAAGTGAAAGCACAATTTTCTCATTCCTGACCAATATTAACGTACTGTTCAATTTTTGCTTAAGAAAAAAAAAAAAACTAGTGTGGATTTGAGTTAAATAATATTGAATTTGTATTAATTTGATTGAGTTGAATATTAAAGTTTCACAATGCCACACTCGATCATCACTAAACTATTAAAAAACTTAATGTAAGATATCATCATTGTTTTAGGGGATTTGATTTATCTAGTTTAGACTTGAGGCGAGATATCATTACTTTCAATTATATTTTTGTTTCTTTTTTCTTTTTTCAACTTTTCGATTTTTTTGTTATTTTAATTATAAATCCGGGGTGACCTGCCTGATTAAAACTTAAACGTGGTATTGTTGAACTGGTTTGACTTGGTAGTAAAATTGAAAAACTGAACAAATCGACACTACCCATTGAATTTTTATTGATAGAATTCTTCAAAACCGAGTTGAATCAAATCGTGTTCACCAATCCGACTTTATCCAGAATTGATCCACTGGCTCTTGATCATATCATTATACAACCGCATATGGGATTTCTTCAAGAATAGTACTTATTGTTTTTTATCATAAATCTAAGGTATTCAACGTGGTAGAAAAAGATAGGGAAGTAAACAAATGAGAACTGGAATATGATCATGGTTATCTCAACTGCAGTGCTGGAATTATAATAGCATTATGACAACGTAAGCGTTAGTGTGGTTAGCTATTTATGTAGATGCATAACAATGAATATTCTAGCTAAGAATCAGTTCAGAGTGTAATGATAATATTAATAGTTCTATTTATTTGACTCAGTAATACATTTGCATCAATACATCGTTAGGCAACAATATTTGATTGCTACAAGCAACATTATAAAATGTAACAAAAAAACTCGAAACTCTGAATCATGATTCTTCAGCTGGTGGCACCTCACTCAGATCTAGTCCCTCTTCGGGCAAGTCTGACGTAAATTGTCCCAGGATCCCATCACCGCTCAGAGTCAATCCACTCTGCGAATCAAAATGGAATATTGAGTGACAAAGGTTCATCAAATGCGCAAGATAAATTTCTAGTTGCAGGAAGCATAAATATGTTCGTATTTCACGTCAGGTAAGTGCATGAGAAACATGTCTGAAGTAGCAAATTCCATTTTTATGCAAATGCACTATCACATTCCTTTCCTTGTCTACTAAGATCCATTTTTAAATAATTTTATTCTTATCATTTCAGACTCCAATAATCTTCAGCTGCAGCAAGAACCTGACTTTGCTATGTTTTTCAATATTAGTCCCACTTTAATCATTTGCTGTTTCTCCCTTTTTATCCAAATTCAGAATTTTGAAGAAATAATAAAGCCGTAGATACCTCAGGCTGGAACCTAAGCATGTCAGCACGAGCCATAGCTTCTGCTTGGGCTATTCTCTGTCTGAACGTTTGAGCCATCTCCTCCGCCTATATAACAAAAGTTCAGAATTGTGAGTGACTTCCCTTTCAAAAATGCCAAAGCTACTGAAAATGGGTTGAAATAGATTCAAAACATGCAACACAGATCGAAGGAAAAAGTTTAGAAATATGCGTATGCGCTTAACTTAATTCTAGAATTGGGTGAAAATTGTTTTCCTTTTAATAATGTTGAAATCTCCAACACCCACTAGGTTGAGAATTGAATGGGTGAAAGTTATTTTAAGTGTAAAATTTGCATGACTGAATGAGTATCTTCTAATGATCCAATAATGGCCGAATAGTTTAGAGTCCAGTTTTACTCCCATAGCTAGACAAGCCTATGCCCATGTAATCCTGTATCTGTAACCTCAGTTACAGGTAGTTAGATCTTTTTCTGCTCTTGCTCTGACAAAACAGCTATAAGCTGCTGAGTCTACGGGTTCATTTTACAGAATATTTTCACATTAGAGTCTCTCAATTTCAACAGATAACAGATGATCAAATAGGTCTAAGAAATTACAAAGATAAATTTTGATACTATTTTAGAATTTGCATTTAGGCTTAACTCAATCTCAAAATCTAACCAATAGAGTAAGGGTTATCTACTTGTATGTGTGTATAAATGATATCCAGCAACTAAAATAAACAAGGAAACCTCTTTTTTAAGCTTCCTATATGATGTCAAACCGTGGCATTAAATAGCTAAAAGGAAATAAATGGAGTTTTTAATTGAAGCATTTGAAATTAAATTTACGTATGTAATGAGTAAAATGTTCAAGAAGCTTGTTCATAACATACCTTCTCAAAGACAATCTTTGGATTGCGGATCATGTCTCCAGGTGTGGGCTCTAACTTCTTAGTGGAAAGACTTACTCGACCTCTCTCACGGTCATGACTTAAGATCATCACCTAAACAAATTGTAGAACTTTTAATGTCCAATCTTGACAAAAATCTACATTACTCACTATAGTTTTTACCTTTAATATGTCACCAGGTTGAAGAACAGTTGAGATATCAGTTACACGGTCATGACTGATCTGACTAACGTGAAGGAGGCCATTAATTCCACCAATGTCAATGAAGGCACCATATGGCTTCAGACTTTGAACAGAACCAGTAACCACTGAACCAATTCCTAGCTGTGCCTGGTTGCCAGCAATGGCCTTGCGATTACTGAGGACAAGTCTAGATTGTTCCTCATCCACCTCCACAAACTTAAGAGGAAGCTCCTTATCAAGAAGCTCTTCTATATTTGAGTTCTGAGAAGATAATAAGCAAAATGAGAAGAATTTGAGCCGTTTTATAAAGGTATAAAAAATTTAAACCCATTGTCACGGAAGCTAAATGAAAGACAGAAATGCAAAATGATCTCTTTATCTTTTAAGTGTCTATATAGAATGTTATTGAATGTTTTGCACTCATTCACTGGTAAGGTATTTTTGAACTGTTACATGGCATACAGCAAGTTTAAACCTGGAGTGAGTCCACAAATGTGAATACAGCCTCAAGTCAAGAGCTAACCGTTGACAATTGTGACAATGGAACAAACCCTCTAAGCCCTTCCACCTCAGCCACCACTCCACCTTTGTTCACCCCCACAATCTGTTAATACAATAATCTTATCAAAATAACCTTATTGCTTGAGTAATAGAATAGGAGTAACTGAAGCCAACACAGTTTGGTAGTACGACAAACCTACCTTACCCTTGACAGAAGCATCTTCTGCCTGAAGCTGCCTACAACGTTCCCATGCAAGATCAAACTGAATTGACCTTAAACTCAAGATCAAGCTATCATCCGCTTGATTCTCACCAATGATCAAAAACTCCTCTCTCAACCCAGCAACTATGCCCGCTTCTTCCACGTGCTTAATCCTGCGGATGCTCGCTTCCTGCAGTGGCAAATACGCCGAGGACTTTGCAGTGATGTCAACAACCGCTCCATTGTTATCCGTGTAGAACACAGTACCTTTAACCTGAGTGAAACAAACACGTAACCCAGTTAAAAAAAAAGATGATCTTTCTTAGTTTGACGATGACCCAATTGAGAATTGAATGGAAAAGAAGAAGAAGAAGGAGTGGGCAGTGACCTTGGATCCAACTTCAGAATCAAAGTCATACTTTTCGAGAGCGGCAGTGAAGTCTTCGAGGGTGAAGGAGACACCCTCCATGGGAGCAGTGCGGCATCTTTCGTAGGCTTCTTCGAAGAGCTTCTTGAGCTTGACTCTCTCTTTGTTCTGTGCGTTGGCTAGTGCTACTGAGTTGACTATGGTAGTTGAAACACGTTTGTGGTTGTGGCGATGTGGGGCGAAAAGGGAGGGTTGGGAGAGGGGAGAAGAAGAAAGTGGAGAGCACTTGAGAGCTGTGAACTGAAGAACAAGAGAAGCCATGTGTTTGGTGGCATTGCCACACATAATTTCCCATTCTTATCATCACTCTAACCTTCACAAACAGATAACGTTCCAACTGCTCCTTAACTGTTTTTTATAATCTTTTAATCATTACACTAATTTTACTTTTCACTCTTCATAATTCATCATCATACATTCCTTCAATATTTTTAAAGCATTATTTACTTTACCTATTACATTATGATTTATTCTAATACTAAAACTTCTTTAAATTTTTAAAATTAAATGTATTAATATATATTAATCTCAATATCTGCATTATTAGTTTTAGTAAGTGTATAACCTTTGGCAAAGAGGTGCTCCAGTAGTTTTCTTATATGGAAAGAAGATACTAGATATTAAAATAAATTGTGATAAAAATTTAAATTTGTGTGTCATTTTCGTGTTCTATAAAATTAAAATGATAGTTCTCTTAAGTAACCGTGTATTGTAAATTATGTTAAAGATGTGTGTTTAACATTAATGTGATAAATGCATAGTAATACTCTTGTGTAATTATGTTTAGGGTGTATAAGGGACAAGTATGAAGATTATTAATTCATTATTCTTAGTATAACGGATGATATATTACCATAATAATTTACTTTTAGTAGGGTAAGTTTCTCGAAGATGATTTCACGGTACACAGTTTTATTTTAATGCAATGTGAGCATGAAACTAAAAAAAAATTATTAAAATATAATCCTAAGTTATAAATTTTCAAATAAATGAAATAACTCATTTTATAATATTTCTGTTACCAATTTCAACTATTAAAAAAAACTTTCTTAAATATCATTCAAGTTTTATAGTTTAACCTTGCAAATATATTTTATTTTCTTGTCCACCTTAAAATCTATCATGTAATATATACATGTAATACTTTTCATATACTACTTCATCATTAAGGATATACAAGTCATTATCGTTTATATTTATTTTTTACATAAATAATTTTTATCTTTATCTTTATATACTTATTTTTTATTTTTTAATTTGTATATATTTTTAATCTCTCATTACTCTTTATTATGCAGTTAGGCTTATTATTTTTTAAATTGTATATGTTCTGAAAATTTAAATAAAATTTAAATTAAATTAAATAAATAATTTTTAAATATAAATTATATATTGATAAAGATTAATGAGTTGTTAAATATAAATAAAAAACTAATTTGATTGTTAGAAACTGAATGAGTTGGACATTCCTTATAAGAGTCATTTTGTTATCAAGTTCTATTATATTAAAAAAAATCTTAATGTATAAACTTTATTTTAAGATGATTTTTCCTAAAAAAACATAATTACTTATTTTACATTATGATGTAATTACATAAACATGTAAAGTAGGGATCAATAAAATTTCTAGAATATTACATTATTTAATAAATTTTAATCGAATTATATTTAAGTGTAAAAAATGAGTAATGTTATCGGATCTAAAGGTGAAAATTTTGATTCACACATATTAACTAACTAAAAAATGTAAAATACCTGTAAATTATTAAGCGAAGAATGAAAATAAATTATCTACAATGTTCAACACAAAATCATCAATAGATAACTGCATTTTTTATTTAATTCCTAATATTTTATTTGAAAAAAAAGTGTTGAACCACCAAATTTACTTTGCTATTCTTTAAGTCTGAAATTTTTTTCTTTTTACTAATTTATTAATTGATAAATTTTTTAGAGAAGAGAAACAAAAACAGAGAAGCATAGAAAAAGTGAGAAGGGTGATTTGGGTAAAGAAAAGGGAAGGTATATTAGGAAGAGCGTAGAAGGGAGGTGAAAACCAAGTTTGTTGAGCTGTGTTCCTCCGCCTTCTCCACCGCCACCGTCACAGATGAGTTCCGCCGGTAATGCTTTTCATTTCTTTTGAATTCTATTCATTCTCTGTTTCCCCTTTCCTCTTATTTTCAGCTTTCAATCTAAACGCCCCTAATTCCATTTCCCCCAAAACAAACTGCTCAAAATGCTAATATCTCTTCTTCATCATCTCACTGATACGCTTCGGGAATGGGATTTCTATGCGTACTTTTAAATACCCATATTATTCTTTTTGTTATTTCACATTCACTCTCGTTAATAGATTTCGATGCTCCTGCTTACTGTGAAAACCCTAGTTCTCTGCATTTCCCTACTTCTTCATTTATTTTAACGTTTGATTTTGTGGTGTCTGATGTTTTGTTTCTTTACATTCATGGGTAAATGTACAGGTAAATAAAGCTTCAGGTTTTATTTTATAGGTCTTGATGGTTGGATACACTTGTTTCTTAAATCCTATATATGGTTTTTATCACTGTAGTTTGTTCAATTCTCTCTTTTTGGGGTATAAAATGGAGTTTCTTTGAATCAAATTTAGGGTTTATGTTTCAGATACTGTCAACGGAAGTTCAGCCGAGTCTGTCAAAGAACCTGACATGGGGTCTAGCTTGGAAGCAAAACAGGAGGATGCCGGTGAGGTTTTGGCTTCGATATGCATGTTAAGACTTTTGTTTATCTTTGGCAATGATTGTGTCTGTCGTGGAGAGTTTAATGTTTTTGTTGGGGATAAACTTGGTCACATCACATGCTGTTTCTCTTGGTAGAAATAAAAGCTCAAGCTGATGCCATGTGGGAACAAATGAATAAGGGAGTATCTAATAAGGTCCTCAATAGATTTACAAGCAAGCCTAAATCTGTCCCCAACAAAACTGCAAAAAAGACATCTTCTGTAAGGCATTGCTGTTGTTCTCTTCTTCAAGCCACTTGTAGAAAAATAAAATAAAACATTTTTCACTGTTACGGAGTTTAATTTCTTTCCTGATATTTTTGAACATAGAATTGGATGTCTTATTTGGGGTTGGCACCAAAGGCAACTGAGTCCATCGGGCAAGGTGCTTCAAATAATGAACATGGCTCCACGCAGAGTGGCACCAGTGAAGAAGCCAAGAAGATTGCTGCTGCTGCTCTTGCAGCAGTGAAAGATGATGCTGCCATGGCTGCCTCAAACAGGGGGAAACTTGTGGTAAGCATAGTGCTATTTATTGTACCTATTTTTGGTCATGTGCTAATCTGGCTGAATTGGGAAAATTTTGTGCAATTAGCCAAATGAAAGTGCAAAATATGTAGACTTGAATATTTTATTTATTTTTATTTCCATATGTAGATATGTAGTTATATATAAAAAAAAAAAATGCCTTGACATAGACAGAACAGGATTTAGCTTATATCAGGCTGTTTCAACGTGTAATGTACTAGGGGTGCCTACTGTTAAGCCCGACGCAATTATGCTATATGCCTTGCACAAAGTTTTTCACTTGAAAATTTGAAATGCTTTGGATTCTTATTTTTATTTCAATATGTAGAGATGCCTGAGTTATATACTAAAATGCTTTGATATAGACAGAACATGATTTAGTTTATATCCAGCTGTTTCAGTATGTATATGTACTAGGGGTGCCTATTATTAAGCCTAACACATTTTGAGCATGTACCATACCAACATTTTTTCACTTGAAAATTTGAAATGCTTTGGATTTCAACTTGGTTGATGACCTAGCATTCCCAGCACCCATGTGGGGCAAGAGTCTCAAGGTTTGTTGATTTTCTTCCTTTATCAGATTACTGAGGTTCGGGATTTTGCTGGTCAAGAAATTGAAGTTAAAAAGCTTGTTGATTCTGACTCAAAGGAGGCAATGGAAAGAGCCAAAGCTCCTCCACCTTCTGCAGTGGATGTTGTCCTTGAACAAATCAAGAAGAAACAGAAGCTCAGTGTACTTGACAAGACCAAAAAGGACTGGGGAGAATATAAGGAAGAAAATAAGATCGATGAAGAGCTTGATGCTTATAAGAAAAGTTCCAACCAGTATTTGGACAAGGTTTCTTTCCTACAACGAACAGATTATCGTGAGTTTGAGCGAGAGAGAGATGCACGATTGGCTTTGCAAGCCAGGAAGCGACCAGATAATATGCAAGAGGATGCATATGAGTGATGGTAGTTGAAGGTTGGAGCTGCTACGAGAATTATTTACGGTTTTGTATTCAGTTGATGGTCTAAGTGCTATCCTTCATGGGAAGGTCTTGGTGTCTCTCAAGAGGTATAAGACCTTTGATCACATTAATGGGGTGTGATGCTTTTTGAGCATTTGAAACGCTATTCAATGACATTCAATGGTTTTCGATGTGGGAAGGAAAAATACGGGGCTAAAGAGAAACAGCTGTAAATTTTAGACTGACATTTGTTCGTTCCATTTCTTGAGAGCCTCAAAGAACACATTCACAACTCGCCAAAGGTTGTTTCAATTCCTCTTTTAAGTAAATATTAGGACTCGATTTTCTTGCAGAGCAATTCGATCCTTAGTTTCAAGGCGTAAGAGATCGTGGCCAGATACGTATCCTTAAATAAGTATGGTATTATTACTAATAACTTAAAGTTTTATATGATGTTTTTAATCTTGGCCACTTAACAGTTATTTTATTTTTTTTGTCTTCGATAATGGTATTTTCTAAGGTATGATTGTGAACTTAATTCTGTTGACATTACCACGAATACAAGAATTTAAAATAATCTGCACCGCTTAAACTTTGATATTTTGTATTTCTGTGCGGCTTATTGATTGGTTATGTAAATCATAAAAAGACAAATTTTCTTGATGAGGTCTATAACTAGATAAGTTTTGTATCTTCTGCAATCTGTTTACTAAGTACTATATGTGGTCTATTTGAGATTTGGGATTGAAGGGAAAAACACCTTTAATTATTACTTGTAACTATCGTGCCAAAAGCTTCATGTCTAAAAAGATTTGAAAGAAGGTATATGCTACAGCAGCTTCATGCACAATAGCATCCATAAAAAAACCTGTCAATCCACGTTACGTAAACAATGATAATTTATTTTAATAATAAAGTGTAGGAAGGTAATAGACAAGATAAAAGAAGGCATAATCGTGGCAGCCGTTCATCTTGAAGATCACAAATACATCATGGAGAGAAATCATGTGTTTAACTGCTTAATGGTCTATGCTCTGTTCCACCTACATTCTTTAATCCATTCAAATTTATCTGTGTTGGGATCTGGATGAGGATGTCGAGCGTCTACAAAGAGTGTTTTTCCTCTTAAAATATACACCGAGTTCAATTTTCTTTCAATAAGATTGTTTTGAGTTAATAAAAAATGCGTTTGGCTTACTTTTGATATTTTTAGAAATACTTGCTCAATTTTAAAATAATTAAAATAAATTAAATTAAAATAAAAGCTGTAATGAAGTCAACTTCTGACATTCTAATTAACTTTTCCAGTTCCTTAACATTATCAAAATAAAAACGTTACGAGAATAGAACTATTAAAATATAAAAATACACTCAGATATTATTTTATAACATTCTAACAATAATAAAAAATAAATATTCTTATTTCACCCTCAAAAATAAAGATTTTGTAAATTAAAATCTCTCTAATTTCGTCTGTGAAGATAGTAACAACGTACCAAACCCCAAGATATATTATTGCTGATTCTTTAAAGCTATTCTACCACTCTATCTATCTTTCTATCTTGTCCGATATCAATGGCTTCCTTTGCACCCGTATTTATTTCTTGAAGACGAGTACGATACTTGATGGATAAAACTAATCATGAACCAAATATTACATGCTTGATCACCATTTTTATTCCTTCACGTACCCTGCTCATGTAAGAATTCCTGCTAATGAGAAGAAATGGACAGAAAAAAAAAATTATAAATAACCAACATTTTGGTAATCAAACCGTTCCACAATCCCATTAAGTTGTCTTACCCTGTAAGAATTACAACATAGTCCCGGAGAGAAGGGGGAGATATATATTATTGAACAAAGACAAGAACAACACAATCATTCCTCTTATTATGCAAACAAGTAAACAAGGGGATAATTGCATTTAAAAACCTGAATCTAAATTTAACACAGAGGTGGTATCATCTCCAAGTCAATGTAAAATCGTTGGACAAAAATGAAAGGAGAACGAAGAAGCAACTAGTTCTTCATATGTGAATGGGCTTGTCATAAGTGGCCATTGCGGCTTCTTTCACAGCCTCGCTCATTGTTGGATGTGCATGGCACACACGTGCAATGTCCTCACTTGATGCATCATACTGCAATGCTATTGCTGCTTCATGAATGAGCTCTCCTGCATTGGGTGCCATAATGTGCACTCCCAATATCTTATCTGTCTCCTTCTCAGCCAATATCTTCACCAGTCCTTCAGCATTATCAATTGCCTTAGCTCTGCTGTTAGCCATAAATGGGAATTTGCCAACACGGTATTCAACTCCAAGTGCCTTCACCTGCTCCTCCGTCTTCCCAACAAATGCAACCTCGGGGGTTGTATAGACAACACCTGGGACTTTGTCATAGTCCACATGCCCAACCTTACCAGCTATGTATTCCACACAAGCAACCCCGTCTTCTTCTGCCTTATGTGCCAACATTGGGCCTGGAATCACATCCCCAATCGCATAAACACCAGAGACATTTGTGCCGAATCTTTCATTTACCAAAATCCGTCCGATCTTGTCAGTTTCAACTCCTATCTTGTCCAACCCAAGTCCAGAAGTGAATGGAGTCCTACCAGCTGATACAAGGACAACATCTGTTTCAAGAGTAGTCTGATCACCACCAGCAGCTGGTTCAAGGGTTAGCTTCACACCATCCCCAGAAGTATCGACTCCAACAACCTTCGTCTTCAGCTGGAATTTCATGCCTTGCTTCTCAAGAGAACGCTGAAACTGCTTCCGCACCTCGGCATCCATGGTTGGAACAATTTCTGATGCAAACTCAACAACTGTTACCTCAGAACCAAGTCGGCCCCATACTGAACCCATCTCTAGCCCAATGTAGCCTGCCCCAATGACCACAAGTCTCTTGGGGATTTCAGTCAAAGCAAGAGCCCCAGTTGATGATACAATTTTCTTTTCATCAATAGTGACGCCAGGTAGAGATTTCACATCCGAGCCGGTGGCAATTATAATATGCTTGCCTTTCACAACAGTATTTCCTCCGTCAATGGTATCCACAGAGACTTCGGATGGTGAAACAAACTTGCCATAACCTTTGACATAGTTTACCTTGTTTTTTTTGAAGAGTCCTTCAATACCCTTGGTAAGATTCGAAACAGCTTTATCCTTTTGGGCCATCATGGCAGCCAAATCAACCTCGACAGATGAAAACTTGACTCCATGGTTGGCAAATGCATGTTTAGCCTCATGGTACATGTGGGAAGAATGCAAAAGCGCCTGAACCAAAATATAGAGGTACCCTCCTAAATGAGTACATAGATCTCTAAAATGCTATATCAATTATTTTATTCAAAATATAAATGGAAACACAAAAACAAAAGCCATACTCTTTCACAGCAGATAGATGGATGGATCAAATGAGATGACATTGTTTGTATACGGGCAGCATATTTGCTTAAAAATACACAACTATGGAGATCATATTGATGATCCATACAGAAAAATTATAGAGAAGAAGTTAAAGTATAATCAGCAGCAGGATGTGAAATGTCTTTATATGGAAAATCAAATAAATTACAATGAATGAGATGAATTTTATTGGAGGGCAGCGTCTCAAGGTGAATTATATCCCTGAAAATTTATTTTTTTTACCAAGTCTAATACTGATTCATGAAACCAGTCTCATCTAGTGTGATCAGACTTGTTGAAGAAAAATCAATTTATTGTATAAAAATTAGCAAGCTAAACAATAAGAGTTCTCTCATCCAGCAAATATTCCGGTTGAGAACTTAAATTTTGATATTGCAAATCAAGCAACTCATCCACACAACAAGAAAATATGCAAAATCCGAGGAAAAAAAACAAAGCACAGAAATAAACTTGCACTCAATTCCTAGATAGTAAAAACCCCAAAGAGGAAATGAAAACCCATGCTCACACTTCATCAGCTTCACTCCATCTCAATTACTTCCCCCTGCCACCACCACCACCACCTCATCATAACAAAACATCATCCTCTCACTCC
>Ga0099825_1000806_pt1 | contig 36569 bp, 14 predicted proteins | sample SiratroredBW_FD_76838 | JGI IMG/M metagenome (GOLD analysis project Ga0099825, IMG submission 76838) | Root nodule microbial communities of legume samples collected from California, USA - Siratro red BW | ecosystem: Host-associated > Plants > Roots > Nodule | place: USA: California | collected...
TAATTTATTTTTGGGGATTTTAACATACAAGGTACAAATTTTAGGTAGGTTCTAGTTTATATAACTTTTATTTAATTTGGACACAGAATGGGAGGATGATTTGATTGATAAATTGAAAAAATTGATGAAATAAAGAAATAAGTTAATCAATAAGTTGAATATTAGAGACCGTCATTCCATTGACCACAAAAATCAAAAGCGTAATGTATTTAAACTAAAATAAAGTATTTTGAAAACTTAATATAACAAATTCTTTAATAAAAACTTAATTAAAATATTTAAATCGATGAAATCCTTATAACATAATTAAACTTAAATTAAATATATAGAATTTAAAATTAGCATTAATAATTATAATAATATATTATAGAGTCACGTAGATTCGTTTTTATCTATTTTTCTATATAAATTAGTGTATTTGATTGTCTAATTTATTCTGTTAGTATATATTAGTTACCAAACCAAAATATCGTTCAAATCCTAGACAAAAGTAGGTCAAGTGGACCTTAAAAGGATATAAAACAACCTAACGATTCTACTCTATAACATAAGCAAATCATCATTATTTTATTTTATTTTTAGTGCATTACTCTAATTGATACATAGGATTACGACTTTAATTTTTTTTATTTTTTTTATTCGCTTAGCTCTTATGTTATATTTTTAGTATAGTGTATCAGCTTGGTCAACGCTTAATATCAGTATTTTAAATTTTTAAAATTTTTTAGTAGTGTGTTGGCCTGACCAACTTTGAGGATCAATATTTTATTTTATTTTTTTTCTTTAGTGTGTCAGCCAGGTCGACACTTACGCCCATTATTTTAATTATTTTTGTGTTGGCTTGGCTGATACATGAAGACATATTTAATTTTTTTTCTTGGCTTGTTCTTTTTTATTTATTTTTATTAACTTTATGTAACGTGAAGTATTGACTTGACCAACACTTATTTAATTGGTAAAGTAAAAAGGGGTCAGGAAAATCATTTTCACTCACTCGAGGTCTTCTTCTATTTTGGATTTGCATCTCTGTTGAAGGTTGCGAATTGGGTCACTTCAAGCTCAAATTTTTTCTTCTCTCACACACATTTAGCAAGTTTCACCTCTTCATTTTTTGATTTATTGTGATTTGTGATTTTGTTGGCTTATTTTTTCTCTAGCCATAGCAGATCTGAGGTCCATTGCAACAGAGACCTACACTGTTATGTCTTCTAGTAGCCTTGCTTTGTTCATTTGCTTCATTCACGGTTAGATTGAGGAGATTGTAGTTGGTTGGTTCGTTTTGTTTGTCTTCATATGACTTGTGTTGCTTGCTTTTTGGTGATGGACGTTCTTGGACTACTTGTATTATGTTAGTTCTTACTAATAAACCAAAATTTGGGCAAATTAAAAATAATTTTTTGATGATTCCTTCATATGGGTTTCATTTTGATATCTGAATTGATATACATATTGAATAGATAGGTTTGATTTTGGTTTCATTTTTAGAATTTAATTGAATTTTTTGAAATGTGATATCAGGTGCTACTACTCTACTATTCAAATTAAATTAAAACGTTTTTTTTACAACTTTACTCAACATCAGCTTTTGAGTGGGCCAAACCCACTTTACCAATTTTTTTCTTTCTTTTTTTTTTAATTTTAGAGTGGATCAAACACATGCATCATATAATTGTTTTTAATTTCACTTAGAGTGGGTTAAATCCATGCAAAAACAGACGCTATTCTTGCTAAAGTGGGCCAAAGTTACGCAAAAGTGAATGCTATTCATGTTTGAGTTGGTCAGACCCACTATAAAGCGAATGCATGAGGCTTTTTTTAACCTTTTGCATCCACTAGACCCATACTTACTAAAATTAATATTAAGTTTTTTCCTCTATGGGTTTGCTAGGTGAACACTACATAAATATGACTTTTATTTTTCCAAGCCCACTTTATGCTTCTAAACACTATTTTGTTTTTCTATACATCTTGCTACGCAGATGCCTTGTTTATTTTTTTTATTCCTTTTGCGTCCTAGAGGCGTTCACTTAGCCTACACCATATTCTGTAAATTAAATCAACTAATAATTGTGTCCGTTTCTCTGACTGACTAAGTCCTGGGTTTAAGTGTTCGCGTCTTAGTCGACACACATCCCACTTATATGTTTACACTTTCAAAAACGATAGTAAGTTGGTTATTAAACTTCTAGATATTGTAGCTTTGTCTACTATAAAAGTTGAATACATGGAAATTATCCAAACATGTAAGGAAGCTATCTAAATTTAGATATTAATAGAAAAAGTTTAGCACAAGTAACAAAATATTGTTATATATTACAACAGTCAAAATGTTTTGAACATTATAATAAATCTTATCTCTTCTTTTAAGATAAATACATTAGTATACTCATCACTTTGTTCAAGAAATAATAAAAGAAAGAAGTATTGATATGTAAAATATTCACATTAATGAAAACTGTTATCACAAAACCAATTAATATGAACAAAGTTATATGAGTTTAATTCTATACTGAAAAGAATAAGCAATATTAATAAAAAGAACTAAAAGATTATCAAATTTTTAATTAATTTGATCAAAATCTTTAAATGCAACAATGTAAGAAAAAAAGTCTCAATGTAAGAAAATTTATTTTGATACTTTTCTTGACATAAAACAAACATAGTTTTTCTTATCAAAACAAGGAAATTTTTTTTTTTTTTTTACATTGCTTTATGTTTTAAAGAAAAAAAATAAGAAAAATATAACACTTTCTTCTTTAGGTTCTCTCTATAGTTGTTTTTCATATTATTTCTAATAAAGCGTATCATTCTTTCTTTTAGAAAAGTATTGTAATTTTCTCTTAATAATATTTATTGTATGTATTATTTTAGTTGAGTTACTGCCGCTACTGTATCTAACATATACAACTTTTAAAAATTAAATAGAAGTATTGAAAAGTTTAACAGAATTTTAATTATTTAAAGAGTATAAAATTATAATTACATAATATTTTTTATCTAAAAACACAAATTATATTTATATAATAAAGCTTATATGATTATATCCTTTTATATTATCTTTTATTTATAAACTAGTTTATCAACTAATTTACTAAATAATTCTAATAAAAAATAATATAATTTATTATTAGAACCTAAGTTAAAAGTTTTCAACTGGTTAGCTCATCAACTACCAGAACCTTTCATCTAATTTTTGTCAAAGAAATTCTTACTTAGCTGAATCCAAAAAATAAATAAATTATCAATATTTTGATTTTCTTTTTCAAAATGTTTCATTCCTTTTATCTTTCTTAATATAATAATAAATGCACTCCTCGAACTGAAAAATCTCTAACAAAAAAGCCTAACCATTGTCCTTATGTTCAAAATGGAACCCACTTATCCATCTCTTACACTGCCTCATTACCATTTTTATGCTTCTTTTTCCTTATCATTATTCTTTCCCTCTATTTTATTTGTGTGCTTCCATTTTCTTTTGTTTTCAATATTATTTCTCTCTCTACTTTCTAGAAAAATCAAAAACTAGCATCTAAATAGTTGTTTGTAAAAAAGAAAATCTTTAAACTGTCGTGAACTAGTTTTTGACTATTTTTCCAATTTTTATCTATTATAACCGACTTTTTCAATTTTTAATTTGTTTAGCGAGTTTCAAACTAATTCAACTCCAAACTGGTTTTATAGTTAAAATGGAACAAAAATTAGTCAAGTTTACCAATTTTTTCTCGGTTAATATAGTTGATTCGGTTCTTACAACATATAGGCATAATTTGATTACTCTAACAAAAGTACTTTATACAAAATAATTATATCGGAAATGAATTTCAAATGGATTGACTTAAGTCAAATTTTTCACAAGTCATATTTTTCTTGATCTTATCTTAGCTTAATTAACTCATCGTACCAGGTCTAATTGAACTACTTATTATTCTTAAAGTTATATTAATTTTATGAGAAAAAAAAATATCAAATTAAATAGTTATAACAGTGTTCATCTGAAAATTTAGTGACTCCACAAGTTTAGTCTCTTAAACTGAACTAAAGTGACTCAATCCTTTTTATGTATCGTCTGATAGATCAAACCAAGCTAGTTTTAATAACTCTAATTCATAATCAAAATGAAAACATGTTCCTGTTTTGTATCATGATCCACATAATCACATTTATATCATCAAATAAATATGCGATTTCTAACAGTGAAGTTGGAACATAAAACAGAATTTCTGCTTAGTTGTGTTCATGTTGCTTACAAAAAAAACTTTACAACAACCTATGCAGTTCCATCCTGTGTTACTTGAGCACAATTTGATTTTGGAAGGATACAATTAAAAAGGGTATATATATAACTGTACAAGCAAGAGACTTTCATCCGCAAAACCTATACATGGCATATATATATATATTTGGAGGGTTAGAAGAAGCAAGCATCATACTACTAACCGGTTTCACAAATTTCTGCTTCAGATTTGGCCACTGTTTGCAAAATTGAAAGAACACTAGGCCACAAGGAAGATCTCTTTCATCCATTTTGCCTGAAGTTGCAATCCTGCATCTTTAAAAGCATTCCAAGCAGACTGATACAGCCTCTGATCTAGTCTTGTTCCTTCTGTTTTCATGTCCTGTAAGAGTTTCACCAGATCATCAACCTGACCAACTTTAGTGTACACACCAACCATTATACCTGCCATGGCCCTATCAATAAGGCCCCCATTCATTCTATACTCATCAAAAAGTTTCACACAGCTTTCAAACTCTCCTGCCTTATTATAAGCACTGATGATGCTAGTGTAAGTCACCTTATCTGGTGCTACCTTTCTTCTCTTCATTTCTCTCCACAGCTTCTCAAGCTGCTTCAAATTCTTGTCCCTCCCATGCATGTCTATCAAGGAGTTATAGATCCACACATTTGGTTTGCACCCTCTTTCTTTCATCTTAGCTACCAACCTTGTTGCACTTCTCACCCTCCCAGTTCTGCCATACATCACAATCATGCTTGAATAAGCATAAACACATTTATCAAACCCCTTTTGCTCCATTTCTAGAAACACCTCCTCTGCCTTTCTGTATTGCCCTAGACGCCAATATGCATTTATAACTGAAGCATAAGTGACTTGACCTGGTTCATAGCCCTTGGAAACTAGATCTTCAAAAACCTGAACTGCAGCTGAAAACCCTCTTTTCTTGCTAAAGCCATTCACAATAGTACATATTATACAATCAGAAACCTTTACTTCTGCATCATCCATTGCCTTGACAATTTCCAAAGTCTTCTCCAACAAACCTTCATCCACATACATAAGCAGAAGCTTTAAATAGACCTCAGGGTCCTTTATCACTGTTTTGCTTTTGGCTTCTCTAAGAAGTTCCTCAGCCACATCAACCTTGCGCAAACTCGCAAAAGAGTATATCAAGGTGGAGTAAATTGAGTATTCAGAAATCCCCTTCCTAGTCATCTCTCTAAAGTAATCAAGTGCTTCAAAAGCCCTTCCAAACTTCCCCAATGACTCACATAAAATCCCATAAATTTGAGCTAAATATCTTGCTGAACTTCTTAACTTCCTACTTTTAAATTCCTGAAACGATCGAACCACTTTGTCACATTCATTAAGCTTAGAGTAAGCTTCCATAATGTGTAAATAACCTAGAGAATCCAGAAGAATACCAGCGGATTTCATTCTCTCAAAGAGCAGAACAGTGTTCCTAAACATATGCAGCTTATTATAACTTCCCATGGCAGCACTACAAGCTACGAAAGCAACCTTACTATCAGACATAAAAGCATCAAGCAGAACATCAGCAATCCTGAACTTCCTACGGTCAATGCAAAATTTAATCACCCTAGAGCAAGTAGCCCTATCAGGCAACACATGGTAAGCCTTAAAGTCTTCAGAGACTGATAAAAACAAATCCCATTGCTTCGAACTCATCAAGTACCTGATCACATACCTGAGTGTTGATTTGTCAGGCCTAAACTCTGGCCTTTCTTTCAACCTTTGGTAGTAGTCAAACGCAAGTTCCCTTGTTTTTGGATCCTCAAACAACCCACATAAAAAGTGGTTCAAGTTCTCAGCTTCTGGCTTGGAATATTGTTGAACATCAGCAAAGTTAACATCAAAATGGATGATGGGGGTGTTGGAAGGTTCTTCTTCCAAAATGGGTGTGGGAGAAGCTGAGAAATTGACATGGAAGAAGCGGGGGTGAGAAGGTGAGAGAGTGCACCAGGAAGGGAAGTGGGACGTGGGGATGAATGCATGGAGGTGGTGGGAGGTTGTTCTGCAACAATTGGTGCAAGCAAGAGACCATTCTGCAGAACAGGAAATGGCCATGACAGTTGGTGGCTGGAAGAGATGGAAGAGTTTGGTTGAGGATTGTGGTTAAGGTATGAGTACCATACATAGATGTTATGGCATTATCTGAATAGAGATATCTTCTTTGAACATATGTGGAGCAAGTTAGCCACTCAATAGAAAACGTGTGGTGTGGGACAATCTTAAATATTTCACTTCGGATTCCATGATGCCACGTCAATCTTTCCTAGCCATGCCCATATTCCACTGTTTTGTGCACCATAGAATGACATCAGTGTCTTTATGAATGGTCAAGATATATTTAATATATTCTAAACATTAATACAGTAGTTAATATACTCTTTTGTTTTAAAAGACTAGTCGTTTAAGAGAAGTTTTTTTTTCTTTAATTTTATCGTTTTCTCTTCATATTTTGTAGTAAATTAAATAATATTAATGTAACGTAAGAACAGTTTAATTAAATGTAATTATACTCAGCTTGAATATATACTCAATAGCCTTTTTATTTCGTGTAAAAAAAGTTAACCAACTGATACTCAAATGTTTGGAAACTAATTTTTTTTACTATATTTGAATATGTCAATTCAATATAGTAAATACTATTTGACAAACTAAAACTATTTTATTACAATATAATTCAATCGCTTTTCAACTCGTCAAAATGATTTATTTTTCGACTAAATTTTGTATAGACAATGACATTAAACAATGTTGCATCTCACAAAGCATATCATTAGAAATATTTAAGTCGTAAACGTCTTATGTAAAAAAACAAAAAAAATATACGCGCGTAATCGGATAGATAATTATTTTCTCTAATTGTATTTACCTAAAAATACGTTGATGATTATTTTTATTGCCTTCAACAATAATTCAAAACTATCATTCCTCAAGGAAGATAAGTCAAACCAAACATTCAAACACTAGTGACCGATAGCTCATACTAACATCACCTCTGAAGATGGTATATAAGAATCACTGGTTATGAAGGAGCAAATTCGCATTTTCTCTCAAGACCTCACCCTAAATTCCGGAACCAAGCTACAGGGATTAGATTAATCACTTCGTCACACCTGAGGCAAACGTCACCCAGGTATGCATTCTTTGATCTTCAAATCACATAATATATAGAAAACAAGTACTGAACTGGTAATGCTTGCTTCTTTTTACGTTTTTTCGAGTAATTGTAATGGCAACCCTAAACCCTAAACAGTTTTCACCACTCAAATTTGTTAGGGACAGAAAGTCCGACTCCAAGTGAAATTTGAAAGATCAAACAAATGAAGAACCGAATCTAGCTTCACTAAAGAAATGGAAGTATGATATATTGCAAGTTAATACGACATAGAACATGAAAGGAACAATAAAATTTACGAACTCGTAGCAGTTTAAAACACTATTTATACAAGATAACACTATCCCCTTCTCCCAACTATCCATACTGTCCTAGGACCAAAGCTTAACACCTAAGATAAGTGATAACACTGATCAATAGGATTGAGAATACATGAAATATATCACGTTCCATGATACAAGCTTTGACACCGTTACATTGAAGACTGACTTGTCTATACTCTAAAAAATTACCGTGGACTTTGATAATATCATCCAACAAAATAGTGAATACTGATAATTCCCTCTTTTCAGCGAATTGGGTGATATTGCGTGATACCACGCTTAGGTGGAAGCTTCCTCAAAGAAGACCAAAGAAGAAGGCACTATTTCCACCAGCTGCAACAAAAAATAGGAAAACAGAAAAAAATATAGGCACAGGATATGTGAGCCTTCATCAAACAGCTTGAAAAAAAAAGGAAACCGGACGAGTATATAAACCAGACACAACTAAAGCAATGATAAATGGTATAGCATTAGCATAATAATTAGAAAACATTAAGGAGCCTAGTGGCATCTCTGTTGGAGGAAAGGGAGATGATGTTCAAATTTGGGATCCAATCACCTCACACACCATTTGCCCACCTATATTTCCCTCCTATCTACCTTACCAATAATTAAGAAGAAATGGTAAGGAGTATAGTAGTATAAATACCAGAATAAAGGAAGCAAAGAACACAAATAACTTACCAGGTAATAAATAAAGTTTAGAATAGGATGATCCAAGACATCAAGGTCCGCATCTTTATCAAATGCATTAAAGCACATCTGATACAAAAAGATGTAATCAAACGCAATTTAGAAACCAAGCAAACAGAAATCGCTAAGAATTAAAAATAAAAAGGGGCTCACCATAATGCATCTGACAAGGAAGCATAAAAAGCATATGGTTGTCACATAGCCGACCTACAATAGAAGCATCATGTTGATCGTCAGAATATCTGCAAAATATCCATCTAGTATTGCGTCATATTATTATTCAGAGTCTATATTATGTCTTTCTCCTTTCTTTTTCGTCTCTCCTTTTCATTGTATATGTATAATTTTAACATGATATCTTAGTATCATCCAACATGATTTGGTCCTGACAGTAGTTGGCTTATGAGTTTAACACCTGAAATTCCTGATTCTTTATTCCTATGATTCTCTTAGCGAAAGTTTATACTTCTACTCTACCCACTATTGTTTAACTTCTTCCTGGAAAAAGAAAATTATTTTCCAAAAGTGTCTATCCTCTATCTCTTTAACAAACCCTAACTGCAGTGCTAGCTGGTAGTAAAGTTTTCTCAATCATGCCTCAGTTCTGGCATTCTCTTTCTTCTCAATGCCTAAGTTTAATTGCACTCTGAACTGCATATTCCCACTCCTCACTAACAACTCGTTATTATTAATTATAGTTTTCTAAATTACACTTCCTAACTAATTTATAATTCATGTGAATTTTAATTATATAAATACACACAAAATATTTTTTGTCTATCAATGCACCACAATGAACTATTTATATTTAATTTTCGTTCATATGATTTAAATTGCCTTTCGTCTTTTTTCTGGTTACCTCGCTAGAATCATTTTATGATCTAATATCTCTAAACTTAAGGTGATTAATCATATCAAGACATTTCATAAGTATATTTCCTAATAGCTGATGGAATGTCAAAATATTTCATCACCAAATTGCATACCTCTTGCAGCTTCTTACGTCGCCCTTTGGATTCAACAGGAAAGCGTTGAAGCATTAAGAACAGTCTGTAAAATGTCAAAAAGGGGTTGCAGGAATCAGAAAAGGAAGCAAGAAGGTAATACATACGGCATGTAAAAACACAAGTGTATATTGACACAATTCAAATTTTCAATTTAAGTGCATAAGTTTAAAGTGCTAGATTTAGACTCCTTGTCTGCCTTACAAAAATTATTTTTTAAGTAAGAAGAGACTTCATTAGAGAACAAGACAAGGAGAAACAGGAGGATAAGTTACACAAGTAAACAGAAAAGCAAATTCATATAGCAAGCCACTATAGCTCAAAAAGTATGTTCTTTAAAAAAACATGGATAGAGCACTAGATAAGCCATAATGTGAACAAGAAACAAAACAAATAGTCTAGAGAAAATATGCATCTAAAATATGAATTTTTAACTAGCATTGATCACGAAGTTGGTTCTGATTTGAATCATGTACAGTCGCTAAGTAGCTTGGTAAAGAGAAATGCCATAATCTGTTTCCCATTTAGTATCAAAATTCCAAGACAGCCAGCCCAAACATCCCTCTGTAGGATTGTGATTCAGCATCATAGGTCGCAAGTAAAAATTATGATAACTTTCTGCTAACACATTGGAAACAAAATACAGTTCGAAATTTTCAAAATCTCAGAAAGCCACTCACAGCGCTGTCCAAATCAGGGTAATATAAAAAATGACCGTGACTAACTAAAGACAAAATTAGCATCCTTCAACTTGTTAAGCTGGTTTAATGTTTATTTTCAAAAGATCTGTCAGTTTCAATAAATTTCTAGTTTGAATATAAATTAACCATACTAGTTTTTCCACATTTTCAAATTGTATCTGTTTCTTTATCTTCCCATAAACTGAAAATATATTCTGAATTCTTTGGGTAATTTGTTAATGCCGCTTTCCAGCCAGTTAATTTTAAAGCCTTTGGTGAAAGTAAAGAGTCCAATATTTTGTAGTGTAAAAGCATATACAATTCTTTGGTGTGATACAACCTAAGACGATTTTAGTGATATGAGAAAACCATTGGAAGCCCAAACAATAAAAGCTGACCAGATGGAGGATAGTCAAATAATAGAGACTGAATAACATTGGGTAGTACTCTTGGTGAACCCATTAAAAAGGACAGATCTAAACTAACAGTCTTCCTAAACACTTGGTATTGAATTGACCAAAATGGCATAATTTGATCTGTCCGAACGAACTAAAAAAAATTAGTTGTTTTTAACTAGTTATTATTGTAACTTGAGTTTTCTTGATAAGAGCATTTCAAGGGATATCCACATTTCATAAGACATTATGCATTGCAGTACAAACTCACAACACAGTAAATATCACGAGTAAGACATTGTTTTTGCTAAGACATCTGCTTACAGGGACCACAGCAGGTATAGAAACAATTCACTACAAGAAGTTATTGTACTGATAGTTAATATTCCTAACACCACATCAATCAAAACATCACATCACATGACAAACATCATGTCATTTATCAAACGCTACAGTTATTAGCATCCCTTTTGTCCTTCTTGGTGGATGTCTTGGTTATATTTATATTCCTACCACCTCAATGAACTAGGACTCTACAACTATCAGGAATTTTGAGAAAGACTGGATCCCAAATAAATAAAAAAATTGTTGGAGATCTCATATCGATCAGAGATATGATCCAATTATAGTATATAAGTAAGATGCAAACATCACTTTATAAGTCAGTTTTTTATGGTTGATTATGGCTTAAAGTTCACATTTTAAAATGATATCAAAGTCTATCGTAACGAGATTTGTTGGACCTATCATGTCATCCTCTATTGGAAACCCCTTTATTTCCACACTAGAGATATCCAATCATTAGCGTGTGGGTGTGCATTGGAAATCCTATATTAACTAGAGATATAATCAAATTATAGTATATAAGATGATGCAAACATGACCTTAAAAGATGGTTTTGTGAGACTTAATTAGGCTTAAAGTCCACTTTTTGGGAAGACACAAAGCTACAATTTAATCTTGGAATTGAAACTAAGTCATTTGTGAACAAGATCTCCAAACATGCACCACAAATTATTTAATTTGAATGAAGAGCCCTAACATACTTACAACAGAATTTTCATTAACCAAAACCCCCCACCCCAAAACAAAAGCCCATTTAGCACCATTTGAATTTCATCAGTCCAGAAAGGCTGCACAAATCAACCAGGAGCAAAAACCAAGACAAATAATCTTCATGTTTACTACTTCAAGGAGTTGTTATTCTACTTCATTTTTTTCCTCTTCAGAAACAACATTCCCAACTCGATGGATGGCATGTAGTAAATAAAACACAATAATTTCATTCCAAGTTACACTAAATTGAGTCTGATATGAATACAGATAAAGTACCTTCCACCATAGAGAAGAAAGCCAATGGCTGCAAACAAAGAGACCCCTATTGCAACATATTATATACATCAGCAAAAACTGATAAAAGTCACAATCAATAGAAATGACAAACCTAAGTCCAGTATAGACAAACCTGCAAAGAACACCTTAGAAAGAATGAGCAGTCCAGTGATAGGTTTCCACCACAATATTAACCATAAAGTAATCTGATACAAATTGACCAAAAATCAAGTTGGGTCAAATTCAACAAACTCAAAACTAACAGAACCTAAAACTTTCAATGCATATGAACTAATGACAGAAAAGATAGATACATTGAATATTAATGTTAATTACCATCAACTGATAGAACCCCTAATAAAATATCTAAGGTATATGTGAGGAGAGGGAAAAGGTGCAATGCACCTGATCATAATTACTGAGAGACTAGTCTACCAAACTGTCAAGTTGGCAGTAGTGGTACAGGGTGTGTCTGAATTTGTATGGTAAAGTGAGGGTATTCGGGAGGAGGGAAGTGAAGTGACATAGGCTGGAAACTTGGGCTTGGGAGGGAGCTTGGACCTCTCGCATCTGTGCAGATTATCATTTCACTACATATTTTTTCCTCGCTTCTTGTATTTCCGATACCAGCTCTATTATCATCTCGATACTGGCTAATCCCTCTAGATCCACACATTAAGCAAAGTTGTGAAGTTGCCACCAATCACAACTATGGACAAGTAAACCACTAGTGGACCATAAAACAGATGCACTGAAACAACCTCCAAGATTATAATCGTTGTAAAAAAGTTATTACCAGTTAGGTCCACCAAAAGAAACAAATGAACCTTATTGTTTTGACAATTGTTGGCAAAGAAACCCTCCTTACATTCACTGCATGATCAAACAAAGAGCATACGTAGGCATCTCCCGACTCAGGAAGGTAGAAATAAGCCAAAAGGCATTTGTTCATGATAGGGACTTGGTTATTTTAGAATGCCTGTCTAACATCGAGCAGTATAAGAAACTTTACTTGGTCATTCCCCCTTAACAACAAGCTTTTAAGAGAGGGTTCCCAAAGTGCTTGGATGTTATCAATTGGCATCAGAGTCAGTTGCTGATATCTCAGAAAGGGTTATGTACAGAGGGGTCTGATCAGTAGAGGGTTTTAATCAACAAAAGAGTTGAGTAAACTGTAACCAAGTAAAGTATCGTAGAGTGAGCCATAGAGACATGCTCAAAGGGAATTGCTATGGTAGAAACTTGGGTACTATGGGATGCCTAGCTCTCTTATCGATTAATACAAGATGTTCACTATACTAATGAAGTGTCTTGTTCTACCCCCTTAGCAGCTAGGTTTTAAGGGAGGACTCTCCAATTGCTAGGGTGCTTATCATATCAGCTCATTTCTTCACCTCAACAAGTTAAAGTGGTAGCCTGTCATTTTTCACTATGTTTAGTTGACAACCCTCGACCAAAGACAAAAGAGAGAACAACGAAGCATTTGAATATCCCCCTAGTCCCTTCAACTTCCAAATTCAGAACTTAAAGAGAACTTCCAAAAACCAAAATAGTAGCTGAAGAACCTCAACATAGAGATCGTGTTGGAAGTGAGTGGAGCAACCTAGTGACCCCCCTTACATGCAGCAGCTTGATTCATCATGTTGATGCAAAAGCTCGGAGCTAAAAGATTTGATGCTTCTAACCACCTTGTTCCAAATACCTATGATTTGATTTGAGTGTTTAATGCTGTAATTGATGTTTGTTATTGTGTAAATGGTTCTGTTGTTGATCATGCAAAGATTGTGTAAAGGAATAAATTTAAATTGCTTTGTTAAAGGTTCAGTGGGAAAGAAAGATTTTGATGAACTTTAATCAATTAAAATGTTCTTCAAGATGCTAGAAAAGCAAGAACCTCTTAATCGATTAAGATCATTTTAAGAAAAAATAAGAATATTTTCGAACATCTAAGGAGAGCTCTATATACGAGAAGAACAATTTTTTCTTGGTTCCTTCAAAAGATCAAAAGATTGAAGATCATTGATTAAAGAATCATCTTGCACGTCACCTTTGTGTCTTTCTTTTATGTTTCACTTCCAAGAGTTTGTCTAGGTAGTTTTTTTCTTTTTACTACTTTCTTTGGTGTGTAAATTCTTCGTCAGGCTGGTCAAGGTGGTTCTTATAATAGGGTTTCACGAGATGTTTCATACTAGTTTTCTTGTGAGAATCTTGTAAAACTTTGAATGTTAGTGAGTTGGTCTAATCAAGGTAATTAGACAACTGTTTCATACTAGTTTTCTTGAGAGAATCTTGTAAAATGTTAGTGAATTGATCTAATGAACTATCTTGTGAGAGTGAACCCCCTGTATACGTTCTTGATGTTGCTTTTTTTTTTTTTTCTGGCTTTACATATTTGAATTTTGAACTAAAACATATATCTTCGAAAATGACACCTAAGTGAACATTATCTTGGCATTTATTTAAAAACAAATAAGTTTATCGAATATTCTATCTTTGATTCAATGTAAAAAATACTTCATCCTATGGCAAAAAAAATTCAAAGTTCACTTCAACCCTCTTGAACTCAACATTTTTTTCTGACACAGAAACGATTCAAAACCATGATTTTGCCTCATTTAAGAATGTGCAACTTTCACATGTTCAACTTGTTAGCTGGTGTGATAACTCAATATTTACACTTCTTTTATTAGTAATAATCAAAATTATAAGAATATTCCCTTAACTATGTTCGCATTTAATTTTATTTTTAGTTTGACTGAATTCTACATTGACTAAATGATGTACAATAGTAAAAGACATTTTACTGACTTAAAAATTTGAACACGACACATTAAAGCTAAAATGTTCAATTAGTACAAGAGGCTTGATTGTTTATCTAAAATAGTTAGTGAGCGAGGAAAGCTAGAGCCAAAATAAATGGCTTCAGCTAGGTCTAGCTTGATTCACCTCTACATAGAGCAAACAGATGAAACAGAGGAAGCTAGTCACATGTCAATGGAAGGAGGTATGAAATCTAGGATGCCAGCATAGAGGAGGATACAGCGTTCTGCCTCGACATTTCAAAGGTAAAAAAATTCGAATCTAGCTTGCTCTGATTAAGTGCTAGTATATTGCCACTTAATGACACAAAAAATTTATTCTTCCTTCCTTCATATCTCTTCAATCATAACCTTGCAATCAACGAAAATACTATAATGGATATTGCATAAAGTTGTCCTTCCAGCCACCATGTAGTGAGTCGCCATTGAAGTCAAACATCATTCAATAGTTGATTAAATAGAACTTAAGGTTTGTTTATCCAAAATAGTTAGTGAGCTAAAGGTGAGGAAAGCTAGAGCCAAAATAACCTTGCAATCAACTAAAAATACTATCCTATATTGGATACTGAGTAAAATTGCCCTCCTAGCCAACGTGTACTGAGTCACAACCAAAGTCAAACATCATTCAATAGTCGATTACATACACAAACTTTGTAAACAAATAGAATTTTCACCTGAACAATATAAACGACGAAATTAATTGTGTAGAAACTTGGTTTCAGTCCATCAGTCGATACATCACGTGCCTGCAAAAGCATTAAACAGAGACAGTATCAAAACCAGACAGGAAAACACACTGCCATGGAAAGAAAATCACACAAAGCAAACAACCCATAGGAAAGCAAATGCTCAACAAAAAATACTTGCCTGGTAATAAATCTCAGCCCAGAACAGGACCAAAAGTGCATATGTTGTAAAGAAAGCAAGACTTGGCAAGTCAATCAAGATGTGTTGAACAATCTACAAACACAAGGAAACGCATAGAGTGAGTGTAAGTGTTAGTCTCACATCTATAAATAGAAAATAATAAAGAGTGAACCATCAATTTGGTCCTCGAAGTTTTATTCTCTCTCCCAGTTAGTCCATAAAGCATTGAAAGTTATTAAGAAATCCCTAAAGATTTGTGACATTTGCTCTGTTAGTCCCTTTGTTGATGAAACTATTTCAAACATGAGTATCCCTTTGTCTTAAGTGTTTATCTCATCTATCCCTCTTCTCTGAAAAAAACGTAAGTTTGGTCCCTTAGAATTAGAAGCAAAAGCAACACATAGCACCAAATTAGTGTCCTAAACACGCAGAATTCTGTTTGAAAAGAGACAAGACATTGCTTCCGTTAGCACCAAATAAGTATATGCATTTTCTATCCGTGTTGTTTAATATAAGTGCAGATTTTGAAGCACAACTATTTTTAGTAACATACATTAATCCAACTTTTGGTTTGTCAGAATATTTATGTACAAAGACCCTTGAAAAATGACACCAAGTACAGCAAATATGCAATGCTTCAACAAAATAGTTTGCTGTCATTGTAATCAATTTTTAACTCTACTTCCTAGGGAGTTTTACCCTCATCATACTCAACATTGTTGTTGTTGGTTATGTTCACAGTTATTGGAATTTGAGATGGTAAGGGGCTAAGAATTATATAAGATGGCTACTTAATTTAAAACACCCTAACCTTGGAATTAACAAAGAGGCATAGACGTTACAAAACTTTAAGGAAAGGACTACAGACTATTCTTTTTATATTTTGAGAATTCAGTAGGAGAGAAAAAAGTGATAATTCGAGAACTGAATTGATGGTTTACTACAATAATAAACAACTAATCTTATGTGACAAAAATGGCCCATGTTAAATGCTACATTCCGTCCCCTATACCTCTGGCTTCAACCTCTTCACGTTCCGAAAGAAGATGAAAACTACACACCGAACTGCAAAACCAAAAAGAATGCATAACCCTTAACAAAACGTCACATAAGATTAATAAGTAATTATTTAAAAAAAAAAATCATTCCAGAGAGATATAAAGAAGTACAAAAAAGAAGAAAAGAAAAACTTCGAACGATACAAACCCGAATTCACCAAAAAGTTGAGAAAGTGAAAGACCTTCTGAGTGGTCCAACCGTACTCCGGCACTCTCCATTGTATCCGAGTCAGCTGAACCTAAAATCCAATCAAATAAAAATTAGAACAAAAAAAAACTGAATAATTAGAGATAAATTATGAAACCCTAATTTGGAATTGAAAGAGTGAGCGACGATACCAAAGCTACGGTGGCCACGATACCATAGAGTACAGCGAGGGTGTAGAAGATACGATCCTGCCACACTGGAGAGTCGTCGATGTCGTGCCACCAGTTGGAGGCGTCAGTGAGCTCAACCGCTGCCACGGCCACGACCTCGGCAACCGTCGCCGGCACGCCGTCGTTGCCCATTCTCGAATCGACGGTTAGTTTAACACACGCGCCGAGAGAGTGAAGGAAGAAACGATTGAGGGAAGAGAAATCAGTGGCGTGAGAAAGCTCGTGTGATTAACAAAGAATTATTGCGTGTGTGTGCTCGCATGTACGTGAGCGAGAGCGTGAGTGAGACGGTGAGAACAAAGATGGCACACAAATGCATATTTAATATTTATAAGCTTAAATTAATTGGTCAGTTACTATTTTTCTAGATATATTAAATTTATCTTTTATTTGAAAGATGGTTTCTCTGAATTATAACGGGATAAATTTATCTTGAATGTTCCTATAAAGTAAAAGAATAATTCTACTTTGATACCAGTGTAACAAAATTAAACTATTTTACTCTTTATTTTTATAATAAAATATTATATTTTAATAAAATAATATTATTTTTTATGTCAAATTGGAAATAAGTCACTGTTTTCGATATCAAAGTATTATTTCCAATAACAAAAGGCCAATCCTTTACATCAAAATTAAACTAGATGTGAGTAAATAAGTTAAAGAATAAAAACTATAATATTTAATAGGAGGATTTTATGAGTAAATAAGAATTCGAAAAAATTAAGAATTGAAAAACTGTTAATAAAATTTTAACAGAATACTTTTTAAAATACTTGAAATAAATAAATCTGTAAATAGACACAAATCAAGTTTCGGAGTAGTGTTTATAAAACAAAATATAATAGAGTCTTGATTTTCTTTCTTCTAATTTCATAATAAATTCTAAAATTATGTGCAATTAATGTTTATTCTTTAACATTTCCATCTGATTTTTTTAAGTTTGAATTTTTGTTAATGGATATTTAACGTATGTTAATAATTTATTTTGTTCTGTAATGGAAATGTTTGTTTAATTTATATTATTTTGAATAATTTTATATTTGCATTATTTTAAATAAATTTTTATTTGCATAATTTAAAAAATTAAAAATTAAAAATTTTCAAATAGACACTTAATGTATTATATATAAATAAATATTGTTTCATTAATTAGATTTTATTAAATTAATATTTGATGACTTCAATATTAATTTAAATATTAAATAAATGATATCTATTGAAAAAAAGATTGGAAGTTAACATTATTTTAATAGTTTACTTTTTTATTTTAATTATAAATCTCTCTTAGTTTAGTACTATTTCTAACTCTAATTATTTGAACACTAAATAATTGAAATTGTTATTAAATTTGTTAAAAGAAGATCTTGATAAAAAAAAAAATCTATTATATTATTATCTTTTTGATATTTGATCGTTTAACATTAAATTTAACTTGATTTTAATTAGAGAGAGGTGATTTGTTTAAAATTATTTAATGAAAATGTATATCCTTATTATTATAAGATAAAATAATTATTATATATTTGAGGAGAAGGTTTTAAATAAAAATGTCTTAAGCTTTATTATTCAATCATTTTATAAATTATTTTTATTGTAATTGACTTACTTGCCTTCTCATAGTCTTCTGATATTGAGTCTATTTTTTTAGTAATGTTTCCAATTTTATTTTTTAAATCTCACATGTGTCTGAAAGATTACTTTCGAAATCAAATTTTCTTTTTAAAAAAGACGCTGTTATCTTTTCGTATTATTTTGATTAGAAAACCTTAAAAGTATAATTAAAAATACAATATGTAAAAAAAAAGTTTAAGAAATACTTAATCATAGAATTTAAAGAGACACATTTGTGATATTCAATATCAACGAATTATAAATCAATTCTTATTAAGATATCATGAAATCATCTTCCGTTTAAATTTTAAAACTTTAAAATAATACGCTTGTGAATTTATTCACTAATATTATTTAAATTTTTCATTTCTATTGCATGCGTTGTATGTATTAATTGTATATCAAAATTCTAATATCAGACTCCTCTAGCAATATAATAACATTATCTACCTATTACACCAATCCCCCATAAATGGTTTTGTTAACTTATACTTGCAACTACATAACTAGTTTTAATTCTTTTCTAAATCTTTGGTCATCTTCCTAGTAATCATTCATTGATAGTTGTTGTGGAGTGAAAAAAAAGTTAGATGTGCTAATAAATTTTGAAACTTGAATAGTTTTATAGAGAATTTCTCACACTTGAAGCTTATTGGAGTTTGCAAACAAGTTTCCAAATGAATTAAAAGTCTTTTATTAAATAAATCATCCTAAAACTTCTGCAATAATTTACTTTTTAATTATAGAGTACTTTTGTTGAGAAGAATGTGAAGATAGCTATATTTTTGTTATTATTATTATAATTACTTTTACTATTATAAGATATTAATATACATAATGATACTTGCAATTATTACACCACATCAACTTTTCAAATTATAATTTGATTATTATTATTATTACCATTAATAGTATTATTATGATTATATTATATAATTATTATTAGTAGTAATAATTAATATCAATAATATTACAAATATTATTACTAATAACAATAAAGTATAATGTTAATAATATTAATAATATTAATAATAATAATATTAATACTAATATTAACAATAATACTATATTGGTATTATTAATCATATTAATAACATTAATAATTATATTAATGACACTAATAATATTAATAATAATAATATTATTATTATTATTATATTAAGATTTTTTTATAAAAAAACATAAAATAAAAAAGTAACATTTAGATTGTTCCAACCTTTTTAAAAAAGAAAAAACACATAAAAATAAATTCAATGTTTGTCCTCAATATTCGGCAGTTTACATTTCATATATACATTCAAAAAATTTATACTACTTATATATATCTTATGTATACTTACATTAAAACAGTTATAGTTTTATAATAAGACACATGTTCTTTTTATCCTGCCTACTTTACTTTATAACACAATCATACTACTAAATATGTTCAGATTTTGTCATAGGTTACATTATACTCAAAAGTGTTTTTGAATTCCTCAACCAATGATCTTTAAAAAGATATTGCATTGTGTTCCAGACTTAGAGTTTGTTATAGGCTTATGTTAATTTTCTTCCCTCAATCTTGGTAGTTGTTTAACCTTACAATAACAGATTTATTGTTTCATTGTTAAATCAATTATTGTTGCAAGTACTCCATACTCTACTAACTAATGCCCACCTACAAAATATATTGTCTCTAAGTTATGGAGCCTAAGAATATTACCTCACAACAAATGGTATAAATTACACATACAATGTTCTATCAATTCTTTTGTTCAGTATCAGTACACATGTAATTTTTCATTCCCCTTACCTTATCTATATGTATATTCACGTTCCTTTTACTATCCATTTGATGCTCCCCACACTATAGTCTAGTAGGTCTTAAGCAATTTGGATACTTACAATATAGTTTTTTTTTTTATTTTATGCCTTTTTTTTGTATTTCTTGATTATCATATTAATGCAAATCATTGGATGAAAACACCAATCTAAGAAGGAAAATATTGTCTTATTAAAGTTGCAATGTAACCATGTCCATATTTTTAGTTTTGTTCTACTTAAAGTTTCATTCATGACCACTGTATTATCTTTAAAAATGATCTCATTTCTTTGATGTCATATATTTAAAACCAGAGCAATCCACATGCCTTTCCATATCCTATTTCCAAGATCATTCAAATCTAAAATGGTAAATTATTGAAAGTGAGGTCTAATCTCATTATGTTGCAATGTACTTGTCCAGTCCATTGGTAACACTTGTTCCAGGCTTCACGCTTGTGTAACTAAACTACATGTTAAAAAAAGATGCTTAAGTTTTGTTTTTGTTGGCACTCTATCTAACATCACATGTTAAACAAAGTATTAACTAATTGTATTATTTGTATTTTTTAAAATATCTTAAAGAATTTACTATGCTTCCTCCTATAGTTGTCTTCCAATATTTTATATAGATTGTTTTTTATAGTGTATCCCTCTTCTTCGTCATTCTTCCACACCCATTCATCTTGTTTATCTTTTTATAACAATATTCAATTCAAATCTTGTAAAAATTATACTAATTCAAGTATTTTCCACTCAAACAAGTATCTTTTCCATTCTAAATCCCATACCATGTATATCTACCATTCTTCACTATTATTACATTCTTTCTAATTGCATTTACATATATTCTTGAGTACTTATGTACAAGGGGTATTGAACCACACTATCTATCCTCCCCAAAATTTTATCATTGTTCCTCTCCCCGCTCTCCAACTTATACTTTCATCAAACCATCAACTATTATCTCCTTCATCACACATCTCTCTAATACCTCTTCACCACTATGAGTTATATTTATTATTTTTCCTAAAATTTAAGTTTCTTCATATCCATATTTGGAATTAAGAATATCTTTCCACATGCTCCATGCCTTGTTGATTTGGTCATCCTATTGGTCACTTTCATTTAGTTACTAAAGTTGTTAGATATTCAAACATGCATTAAATAAAAATGAGAAAGTTAAATAACATATAAAAATAGAAATCCAAACTTAATATCTTAAGGTTTTTTTATTCAAGGCAACATCAATTTTTTTTTTTAGGTCTAATTCATGTCTTATTATGTCTGTTTAAGATTTTTTGATGTTCCGTCTTCAATTTTTTGAAGAAGTTGTATGAGAAGTTTATAATTTTTTTTCAACAATTAGATTTTAAATTTTTTCTTTTATTTTAATTATAAGAAACGTCTTTTCTCCGTATTAAGTTAGAGGATTTCTTTTAAGCCTTATATCTTAAAATTGTTAATTTTTTATTTAAAAATAAGTTAAACGTTACAAAATAATTAATAAATTTAAATAAAATAAGATAAAAGATAAAAAAAAGACCTGCTTCTTGTCGAAAAGCAAAAGGTAATGGAAAAATCGCTTTCCATACTGATTATGTAGCGTATGTAAATTACCAAAATCTATGTAACAATTTTTTAATTTTTTTTATGAATTTGTTTTTGTTACTTGCATTATTTTTCTTACTTCTATTAATATTTTTAATATTATTTTAACCATTATCATTAATATAAAAAATCAAAATCATGAATATATAGAACTTATCTTATCACTAGGTAATATAATTATTATTATTATAACTTTGTTATTATTACTATTATGATTATAATTTTTATGATAAATAACTTTAATAATAATAATAATAGTTTTAATAATAATAATATTTATAATAATAATAATATCAATAATAATAATAATGATAAAAGTGTTAACATTAATAGTTATAATAATAATAATAACAGTATTACTAATAATAATATTAATAATAATTTTAATATAAATAATAAAAAAATAATATTAATAATTATAATTATAATATTAATATTAGTAACAATATTATTAATAATAATGATAATATAATAATAATCTTAATAATAATATTAACAATAATAATAATACTAATGATAATAATAATAATAATAATTATATTAAAAATATTAATAATAGTAATATTAATATAAATAATAATAATAATAATAATAATAATAATAATAATAATAATAATAATAGTATTAGATACGAATTTGAAATCTATATGTAAAATTTGAATGTAGAATTTTGTATCTAAATATCTAGATATAATTTCGTATATAAAAATCTGTATGGAATAATTTGAATGGATATCTGTATTTAAAATTTGTATATAATATTGATTTTACATATGGATATGGATCTGTATGTAAAAATCGGTATCTGATTTTACATGTGGATGTAAATTTGTATGTAAAAAATTAGTTTCAATTTCATTTATAATTTAAATTTGTATATTAAAATTCATATATAATATTTATTTTATATACAAACTTTTACATGTATATAATTTTCATATATAAATTGTGATTATTTTAGTGTAAAGAGAGTTTAGGGGAAAATACTTTCAATATGCTTATGTAACGTAGATATGTTTGATTAAATAAGCAGCAGGACCAACACATCGTAAAAAATAGTAAAATTTCTCAATAAATTGTTATAAGTTTATCGATTTTAGCGACATGTCCACTATTTTAGTGTAGATGAATAATGTATTTTACTTTTTAATCGGGAAAAGAGAAAAGAGAAAAATAATGTATTTCACAAATGAGAAATGTTCTGTAAAAAAACTTTATCTCTGTAAAAATATCCAAGTTTCAAGTTCATTAGCATTTCCAACATTTCTTTTGTAAGTTCTCTTTTATAACTTTTATAATAATTTTTTTATTTTTTATTTAATTTTATGTTTCTTTTATTAATAGAAAAAAATCAAGTTCTAATAAAAGCATATGAAAACAATTACTCTGGCATGCAAAATTCTGACTTCCTATCATCTACTAAAAAATTCTTAAAATTTGTATTTGCTTGAATCCAAATCTTGTGACGAATAACTGCACATATTGCATGGAACCAAAGTCAGTATACATAATTATCATGTCTTGAAGCTTTACTTATTACACATTTCCATTAACTTCAAGCCATATAAACTTCACAAGCTAGCCTTCGATGTTCTCACTGTGGATCTTCAAAACACCGTTTATGAATGATTTGGAACGATGCTGAGGAGAAAGGTACCCCTTGTAGAAATCTGCTACCCCAATAGTTTTGAAGCATGCTGGTGTTTGTGGAGTAACAAGAGATGGTGCTGGACCTATGTTTCCACTCCATTCAGGGCCACTGAATGCAGCTATGGTGAACCTTTCTTTCCATGAGTTTACAACTGCTCGATGCTCAATGCTCTTGTATATCCCATTTGTCACTACCTGTTAAACCATATACACTTAGCAAAAGCCAATATAAAGACTTTCATTAACACATAACTTGCTTGCTATGGTAGAACATATTGCTCACAAAATCGAAAGAAACACCAGAAAATTTCAGATATAATGAGACTAATCCCGTATTCCACACGTATGTATCGGATATTCCATTTTAGGTGATGCGTTCCGTGTCTGATACGTATCAAATACATATTCCATTTTAGATGATACGTTCTGTGTCCGACACGTATCGAATACTAACACAAAGTGTGACACGTATTTGTGAAATGTCCAATTTAAAAGACAATTTGTTAGATATCTGACAATTTTAATTATTGGAGATCCCACACCGATTAGACATGAGACCTTTAAATAATTTATAAATGACAAACCTTACTTTACAAGCTGTTTTTGTAAAGTTAAGTTAGACTTAAAATCCACTTCTTAATACTAATATGATTCAAACATAATTTTAAAAGAATTAAAACAATAATTTTCTAATAACTCATAAACTTATTATGTGTATTACATAAGAGATAAGAGTTGAGTCTACACAAGAAAATAACATCACCTTTAATCTAGAACCTTAAAGCATTGAATTTTTAGATGTTTTTTCTTATATGTTATTTAACTTATTTATTTATACTCAATATAAAACTTACTCACATTTATTTATATATATATATATATATATATATATATATATATTTATTGAAGGATGAACTTACCTCTAAAATATCTCCAAGAAAAACCATGAAAGCATTTGGGAGGGGATGAACAGGAACCCATGCTCCATCTTTTTTGACTTGGAGGCCTTCAACTTCATTGCCCTGGAGAAGGATGGTGAGTGCAGAAGCATCAGTGTGAGATTCTAGGCCAAGGACATTTTCTGGTTGGGGACAAGGAGGATAGTAGTTGATCCTTAATGCTTGTCCTGGTTCCCCTAATGACTCTTTAATTGCCTTTGGTCCTATATCAAGTGCTTCCCCAATCACACCATACAAGCTCAAGGCAAGGTCTCTCATCTCCTCACAATAAACATCTAAATTCTCCCTGCAGTGTCCAACTTTATCTTATCAATATGTGATTTTCAAATAGATGCATACTCTTTATGTACATTTTCTATTTATTAAGTTCAGTGATACTAAGTGTGGTCCACAATAAAAATGTTGCAGTGTGATTTTCATTTTCCTAAATTTCTATACAGCACATCTATGATCACTAAGTTATAAGTTGTCATGAATTTTCAAAATTGTTTATCAAAATAATAATAATAATAATAATAATAATAATAATAATAATAATAATAAAGATTTAAATTTTGATATTCTATTTTAACTTTAATTGCGAAGATCTTATAAATCTTTTAATGGGATTATTTTACTTTAAGATATCCTATCATACTATATATGTTTTAAGCCATCTATATTTGATGATAGGTTTTATAAGAACTGTTTTTTTATATATTTATTCGCTTCAACTTTTTTTTTTTAATTAGATACTTTTGTATTTTTAAAATCTAGGATCTTGTACAAAATTTGAGTTTTAAATTTAAAATTCCTATCATGCTATAACATGTGCCAATAATATTTTTTTTTATAAGATTTAGGTTTTAAATTTAAGACTTTGTCTAATACTTTTACATTAGAAATGCTTCAAGGGTCATTAGTAGATTAGTTGAATTATGGAGCAACATCCCATTGTCGTACCGTAAAAAAATATATGATGTATTGCTGATAATTAGGATGGAATTAAAATAACATACTAATAATTAGAATGATTGTAAAATTCTTATTTTTACTTTCAATACAAATATATAATAATTTCACATTTTAACAATAGAATTCATATCATAATTGTTGTAATATATAAAACCCAATGAGAGAGAAAATTGAGTTAAATAAAATGAAAAAAGAAAGAGTTATTTGAAAATTTTTATAAACATGTTTAAAATATTACTCTTCATTTAAAATTAAACTATATTTTTTTATAATTGGATTATATTAGTGTGGAAACAATCAAGAGAGAATCATTTACTAAAGAATAAAAATATTATAAAAAATTTAATCAAGTAGAGATATTGATGTATAAGTTGAAGCTTTGGACTTTTACAAGAGCAATTTTGAAAATTTGTGGATAGTGGATAAAATTGTAACACGCATGGTTACTTAGTCGGTTTTAGTTTAATAGTCCAAGTCAAAATAAATTTCTTCAGTCTAATATATATTTTAAAATGAATCATAATTTTTTCTTTAGCTTGATCTCATGTGAGATAAATGAACAACAAGTTATTTTCTATTAAATAGAAAATAAAATAAAATTATTACAATTTATCTATACAAAAATCATGATATATGATTATTCAAAAGTCAAAAATCCAGTATTCTACTACAAGATCTATTATACAACAACAACATGTTTGTTTAAATTTTACTTGAAACAATTTTATTAATATCTTTTATATCCATAACATGTGTAATTAAAATAAGATTCATAAAATAAAATTATATGAAAGTTAATACCACTATAAGATTGACATTCCTTCTTAAAGCACCTTCAAATAACAACTAAGAATTTCTAAGACTAAGCAAGCTAGCTTATTAATCTCAGATTAGCTCAACCATACCCATATTTGTATTAGGCCAAACAAACCAAACTAAAAAAAGCTTACTTTTATTTAGACCATTCTTTTAAGTCTAGCTTAACCTAAATCATAAGCTACACGGGTTGCCTCGTCATATTGGACTATTTTGACAACCTATATAAGTAGATTTTTTTTCTCACAAGACAACTTGCTTCCAAGAAAAGAGAACTAATAACATATATTTGTTTCATTTGTTCAATTCATGTGTTAAGAATGTACTGAAAATTCTGGTCGGAATTAACATTTTTTTATATGCAATGTTGTAGTTTTTTGGTTTTCTATAAATTTGGCTTGAGCATCAAGTTATCACTTAAGTAATGCTTAAGTGGTGGTCATCATTGCTTGCACTAATGGTTGCTCAAGCAACAATGATCCTCGTTCAAGTTATAACTTGATGCTTGAGTGAGAACGATAAATTGAAACAATTTTCTTTCTTATAGAACTCTCACCACTCAAGTGATAAGTAGTCGTTCAAGCAATAAAGAGCCAAAATTTTTTGGTATGCAACAAGTCACGTTACTCAAGCAATGATGTTGTGCTTGAGTGAGGAAAAGTGAATGTTAATTCTCTCTCCTCTACAGTTCTGGTCACTCAAGAAAGTGGATGCTTGAGTAAGAGAGATATTGTAACAATTTTCTCTCCTTTGAAGTTATATTTACTCTAGTAACATGAGTTTTATTAAACAATGCGAGGTATCATTCAAATGTTAAGTTCCCAACTTGAGTTAGAGGTCTCCCCTGTTTTATAAAGTAGGTCACTAAAGTGAGGTCGTCCCACTCAAGTGACACCTTCACGGTTGCAATTGTATGTTTTAAAGATATGTTAGAACCCATTATGAAAATTAAATATTTTAGCTTCACTAATAATCTAAATCATATAGATTAAGGTATAACATATTAAAAAATTGAAGGAGATTTTTCCATCAAGTTTCATAGTGCAAGTGTAGTGAACTACCATGACATAAAAAGTTGAGGTTGAATTACTAATTGTTTATAATGAATAAGATGTTAATTTCTAGTGAGACATACTACGAGTATTCCAAAAAGTATGTCATATGAAAAATTATCCTAATGCCATTGAAGGGTGTGTGTAGTTTGTGGGTCTTCTTTCTTATATGTTGCTAAACTTTCTCATTTTTATTCAATGTGGGACTTAGACTCACACTTGGATACCTAACAATCTTTCCCTCAAGTGAAAGTCTCTCTCCCACATTGGTACACGCTCTCCCTCGACGAAAGTGATACAGGGATCAAATTATACTCATTTGAGCCGGTCACCACCACAAATCATTAGCTCTAATACCACTTGCTAGGAAAATCGATGGAAGAAACACCGGAGAGATCAAATAAGAATGAGACAAGAGTCGAATTTACACAAAGAATAACATTACCTTCAACCCAAAATCTTAAGGTATTATGTTTGTAAGTCTTCTTTCTTATATGTTACTCAACTTCTTATTTCTACTTAATGTGAGACCCAGACTCATATTTAGATACCTAATACTTATATTATATTATATTGTGTTACAACTACATACTCCATTATAAAGAAGTAAGTGATCATCTAGGTATGAAAACGTTCCCAATAGAATTAGGAGTATGATTTTTTTTTCTAGCAATCAAAATTTAGTTGTAAAGAAAGAACACAAATATATTAAAGAGCACCTGAAAGGTAGTGGTAGATTAGGAAATAGGTGGGGCTTCCTAAACTGAGATGGAAGAGTTAATATGTAGAACCCATCTACCCAATCCGATGGCTGATCTTTAGACTTTGTAATCATTTGCCCAAATCCCTCCATATCTCCCTCTTTTTTCCAAAGCTTTTTCTTATCTTCCATTGAAAGGTTGAACAGTTCTTCAGCTCCTCTCTTCACATCTTCCACCAGTTCGATGTTAATTCCGTGATTAATAACCTGTTTTACAAAATCAAAATTTACAAATTGTGTTAGAAAATTTATAATTCATGCTTGTTTAAACATGTTGATCATTTTAAAATTGTGTGTCCTATGCATATATGTCAGTCCATAAAAAAACAAACCACTTCATTGTTTTCGTCTTTATTTGTGTTGCTTTGCTCATTAAAGATTATATCTGGTTAGAGCAAATACTTAATTTAAGTCACATTAAATTTCGCCACCAGATAGATAATTGTTTAACTTATCATTTATACAAACTGCTCATAAAATAATCCATTTCAATTAAAAAATTGTTAAGGAATGTTGCTCTTAAACAACTCACAAGCGCATACATATTACTTTAAGCATTCTTTTGGTGTACTTACACTTAACATGGAGTGCGTTTGGTATCAATTAAAACCAACTAAATTCACATGGCATATTACTTACAAATTCATGCTTAATTTCGATTGTTTATCAACAAATTAATTCCATTTGTATATCATTTTATTTTTCTTTTAGTCTTCTGTTTTTTATTTCAGCAGCATTTATATGCATATTAAATTCGAATATGTGTAACATACTGTTTTAATTTATAGATGATGAAAAGTATATTAAAGTCTAAAATATACTAACATACGTTTAATATGATTAAAAAAAACACAAGAATCAAACAAGAAGAGAGAATATGCAGATACCAACCTGAAAGAAACCCCATTCTTTGCATGCAAGGTGTAGGTTCTCTAGTTCAGGACCCTTCAGCTCTTGAGCCAAGAACAACTTAGCTAGGTCAATGACAGGGATCTGAGGAAGAGAGTGTGTGTCAGATAAAATTGGAGGGTCAATATCTGGACGAACATATCTCTCAGGAACTTTGGTTAGTGCCTCCTTTGCTAGTTCTTTCACAGAAGGGTGTGATCCAATCTCTGCTGTTTCTGCTTCCATGTTGATCATATATCACCAATCCCAAGGGTTAGGGTGAATGTTCCCTTCTCTCTCAACTCTTTAAGGCAAGAGAATGATGTCAAATATATGTGTGAATGTAGGTATATATTTGGACATTGGTAGCCATTTTTTTTAAAATTAATTATTTTTTTGTCTACAAGTATCCTAATGTTGTGACTTTTAACCTAATGGGTTGACTTCATACTTAACCTAATGGATTGGAAAATAGTAATAAAAGAATCAAATGAACAATGATTTTAGTGATTTGAATTACCATGTGTCAATTTTAAATCTCTAGAAACAATTTTGAAATGTTTTTTTATGCAATGATTATAATTAAAATTACACATTGATAATACTCAAAAGATTAATTGACATAATTGAAATTAAGAAATTCAAGTTATGTGATGAATGAAAATGGAATTAGGGCAATTTTATAAGACATGCATATGGATTTTGAAATATTGTTTATTTATCCAAAGGACAGTTGAGGCTTAGCTATGATGCGTTGACCCCAAGTTTAATTATAAGAATAATAATGAAATTAGGGATGATGTTAAACAAAAGTGTTATTGTGATTATGACTTCTTCTGCAAATGGCTTAGCTGGGGTGGCTTGTTTTCAGGCGCAGCCATGGGAACATATGCGGAAGAAACGCATTTTCTAAGCTGTGTTCCGATCACATGGTTTCAAATTTATGTGATGTATATATAGCTGGAAAAAAATAATGGTTTTCATTAAATTGTAATAAAACTAGTATCTTAAGTTGAAATATAATTAAATATAATCATAGTCTTTGTTATTAACATTCATTTAAATCTTTTTGTTTAATTTTAGTGTATCTAAAATTAAAAAAAAAATATATCTCTTACTTTTTTTTTTTCTCACTTATTAGTTCAACTAACCATTTTAAGTAACATGTATTAATGTTTATGACATTATCTCAGCAATTAACACCTCTGAAATAATTTAAAATTCATAAAGAAATATTATTTATTTATTAAATTTTTAAATAAAAATTAGAAAACATAGTGATTTTTAATTTTTAGAAAAGTATAAATAAAAGAAATAGTTTTGAAAAGATTAAAACCGGACAAGAATAATTATTACAAATTTATAAATGGAGAATTTTTTTATAGAGTACGCAGTAATCAATTTTGTTGAAAAAAAAAATCTAAATCATACTGCGCAAATTATTTGCGAAGATATTAATTTACATATAATTTATTTGTTCAATATGATAATGGTTTTTTTAAGTATGGTAATAGTTAAACATTAACATCTTTAATGTTATGTAAAATATAGAATTTAATTGGATATAATAACGCTATAACGGTTTTCTACATTACTATGTTATATTGTAGATTATCACATGTAGAATTCAGTCGTACATTAGTTGTTTCTGTGAAAAATATTTTTAAAGTCATATCGAAAGGAAGGATGTCAATAAAAGAAAAAACTTTGATGAACATATACTCTAAGAAAATATAATATTAGTGACAGAATTTATATTTTTGTGTCCCTCATGATTGGTTTGTTTTTTTTTTCTTCCTTTTTTTTATATCAAAACCTTTTATTAAAAAATACTTTATAAATTTAAAATTTTAATGAAGTAAGTATTAGTGATAAAAGTCAAATTTGATAATTAATAATTTATATATATTATGAGAAATAAACCTTATATTCCATTACTTGGTGTGCTATAACATAAAAGAACCGAATTATCATATTGTATTCTTGGAGTGATAAACGAGGCAGAATAAATAATCATGATACATTCCTACACTAATCTTATTTTAAAATAATAAATATTATTTGTGAACAACTAATTTTGGGCATACTCTTCCTGGTCAATATCTGTTTTCATTAATTATTTTCCTTGTTGGTAAGGAATGACATCTGCCACTGGTTCAGTTGTCAGTAGCACGCTTCTAATAAATAAATTCATGGTTTGCAGCAATGGTTATCTTTTCCCTTTGTCTTTATCATTTAAGCACAATTTGCTTTTTTATTTTTCTAATTAAAAGCAACAATAACAAGAATACTGTAAATAATTAACTCAATAAAATTTTGATCAAAGAGTTTTTAGGTCCTCCGACCAATGTTCAGTGTTAATATATAGAAGATAGTCTTAATATACCTTTTCTGATCTTAACTAAATCCTAAACTATTTGACAGAATCATATGATAATTAGTTTGTTTTTGTTATACGGAGCACTATTATTATTTTTTTAGGTGTGTTTCATATATATCAGTTATAATAGTATTTACTTTATAAATAAATCTTTGTGTCTTTTAATAGAAGTTAATTGAGAGTTGTAATTTAGAATTATATTTGAGTGAAAGTTTATTGACAAAGAAATTTTTAAATTTTTAAATTATAATTTTTGTTATATTAAATTCTCTTGTAGAGATAGGTTGAAGTTCATTAATATTTCAATTAATTATATTAGGTTTCTTTTTGTGATTCTTTATTGTTTTTTTTTTTGTTTACTTGGAATGGTTTAGCATTTAGCAATTGTGAATTTTCTTAGTTATCAGTTGTGTTTGTATGATAAATGTTTTAAGTGAATTTATTGAACTAATTTCCTAACAAATTGATGTAGTAAACATGGAATCAATCATTATGACTTCTGTAAATTATGAGAGGTTAAAAAATTCACTAGTTTGAATGACTTCCGGATTGTAGCAATTGGAGATGTATGCTCTTTTGATTTAATAAGGCCTCTTAGAAGCATTAGAAGGTGAATTTAAGCTTGATACGTCCATGACTGAAAAGAACAAGAAAATGCTATTATTGAAGGCTCATAACACAATGGTTCTAAACATTAATGATAAGGTGTTGAGGCAAGTCTTAAAGGAGAAGACTACATCAAGACTATAGACGAATCTTGAGCTTGTATAGTATATGTCTATAGACGTTGTACTCATATAATATGAGTAGTGAAAAGGTAATTAGTGAACAACTAGATGAATTCAATAAGTTGATCCTGGATCTAGAGAACATCGATGTGCAAATTGATGATGAAGATCGAATGTTGTTGTTGTTGTGTTCATTGTCTAAGATGCATGATCACTTCTAAGCAAACTTGTTGTATAAAAGATATACTCTCTCTTGAGGAGGTTCAGGATGCTTTAATCTCTAAGGAACTAAATAAGAAGTTTGAAGTTAAGTCGTATGGTGCTGGAGATGGTCTTGTAGCAAGGGTATACCATCTACCATTGATAAGAGAGGAGATAGAAGGACGTCAAAGTCAAGGTCAAAGAAGGGTGGAACTATATCTTTTATAAGATGTTACCATTGCGAGAACGAAGGTCATACAAGAAAATATTATCCTCAAAGGCAGAAGAAAGCTGAAAATCCTGATAAACTGTATGGTTCTAGTAGACGAATCGTTTACATCTGGTGAAGCAGCTCTAGTGGAAGAGAGTTATGAATCATCAAATATCCTCATGGTGCTAGATGTGTTGATGGTTGTGAGTGGATAATGGATTATGGATGTTCATTCCATATGACACTTAATCGTCTATGGTTGCAAGATTTTATAGAATTTGAAGAAGGTTCAGTTCTCGTGGGTGATAACAAGTCCTATAAGATAATTATAATTGGAACCATCATGTTTCATTTGCATGATGGAACTCAAAGAGTGCTTAAGAAAGTTAGGTTTGTACCAAGCTTGAAGTGCAACTTGATATCCCTTGGTGAGCTTGAGAAAAACGAATATGTGTTTGATTTGAAGGTGAGATGGGAATGTTAAAGGTGTTGAGGGGATCGTGATAATGATGAAGGGTGTGAGGAAGAACGACTTGTATGCCTTGGAAGGTGTTGTAGTGTCTAACTCAATATCTACTATTGAGTAGACCATCTTATCCAAGATTGAAATACGACATAAAACATTAGGTTATGTAAGTGAAAAAGACTTACTTGAGTTGAAGAAGCAAGACTTGTTTGGTAGTGACAAAAATTGAGTAGTTGAGATCTTGTGAATACTGTGTTCAACGAAAAGCCTAAAGAATTCATTTCAAGCGTAAGATAGCATAAGACACCCTTGATCATGTCCATGACAACTTATGGGAACCATTATGAAAATAGTGAGATGTATATTGCTAAGTGTGGGAGCTTCAAAGGTATTTTGAGCTAAAGTTGCTATTACTACTGCCTACTAGATCAATGGATGTCCTTCAACAATACTGGATATGAATACTCCTAGAAAAATCTAGTCAGAAAATTCTACCAAGAATCTTTGAATGTATTACCTATGTTGCTTTTGCTCACACAAGAAAAGAAAAATTGATTGTAGATGTTGTCTAAGTACGTATTTTTAAACTATTCAAATAATGTTAAATAATAATATTATTCTTTTAATATTGACATAATAAAAACAATGTAAAACCTCTATTATAAAAATAATGGTTATCGATAAGAATCAAATAAATAATTTAATCTAAAAAATATTCATTAGTAGTATTTCTTCCTCTCATATAAAATTACTTATAAATGACATTCTTAAAATTGTATTAACTAAAAAAAAGTGCTAAGTTTTTACTTATAAGTATAATCAAATGACAAGAGTAAAATAATTAAACAAAATCAGATTTAATTTGTTCAGACTTATCTATGATAATTAAAGTGGGTCTCCTCAAAACAGATTTTATTATATATATATATATATATATATATATATATATATATATATATATTTTGTTATAAATTCAAAAGTTACTGAAATGTATTAAAAAAAAAATCATTTGGTAAGTCGTTGTTATAAACTGTTTGTGTTTTATTCCACTCTAACATGTTCTCACTGGCTTAAAAATGTGCATATTCTTAAGTTATAAGAAATTTAAAAGTGACAATGTGGTGGAATTTTTTTTAACCCAACATTAAAATTGAAGTAGTAAGAAATATAAGAGAGTTATTTATTAAGTAACTAAATTCAAAATAGATTGATTTTATCAACACATTTTTTTCATCATCCTCAATATTCTATTATAAGTTTTTTAGAATAATAAAATCACTAAGGTAGAAAATTGTTTTACTCATAATACTGAAATCAACTCGATATGACAAATATAAAAAGTAACTCATGGATCAATTAACTCAAAATAAATTGTTTGGTCCCCAAATCTGTTCATTATTATTAAAAATTCATTTGAAATTTTTTAGATTTAAGATTTCTTAAATAAGAAGATTCATAGCACATTAAGTCATAAATAATGATATTACTAAATTTTAAGAGTTAGAAACTATTATGATTTAGACTTTATTATGTTTAATCCTTATATAAATATCATTTGTTACTCTAAAAAAATTAAAAATTTATATATAATTCAAACTATTTATTTATATACACCTCCCACTACTTTTCATTAATGATATGAAACAAAATAAGAGCTTACGTAACATATTTTCCAATTCTTATTTCGTATCATGACATAAATTTTGAAAAATACTCACTCAAACTATTTTATCAGTTTCTATGTGTTAATCAAAAGGCACATGCATTTATTTATTTATTTCTTTATTTGTTTATTTATTTATTTCTTTATTTATTTGTTTGTTTATTTGTTTGTTTGTTACTTTATATATATATATATATTATTTTAATACAACTTTTATCAACAAGGCGCCCATGGCCTAATGGATAAGGCGCTTGACTTCTAATCAAGCGATTGTGGGTTCGAGTCCCACTGGGCGTGTTACTTTTTATTCTTATTCAAATTTTATTTTAATCTCTATAAATCATTAAGTTTAATTTTTAATCTTAAAAAGCTATATATCTGTAAGGCCTTATTTTACTTTTGAAGATACTATTTAAACTGTTTTTAGGACTAAAATAAAATAAAAAAAGATTAGAGATGAAAAAAGTAAAAAAGTTATTAGATCCAAAAAAATCCATAATTTGTCAAAGACTTAAAAAAATATCTTTTTTTTTTTTGTCAAATTTCTTTTATCTAGAATTCCTTTTTCTACAAAATAAAAAAAATAATCTATAATTTTTTAATTAAGCTGTTTTAAACTGTTTTTGCTTAAAAGTAAAAGACAAATAAATAGAATATTTTTACAGCAGAAGAAAATGGAATACTTTTGAAAATTTAGGACGTTCCATGAAATAATCCCCCCTATATTATGAATGCAAAACAAAAAAAATACTTATTACGTGCACATTTTTTTAAGGATTTTTTTAAGAGGTGTTTTTTAGTGTGAAGCATTTATTGCAAGAGATACTTGCAAATTTTTTGGAAAAGGTTTTTTTCCCACAATATATACATGCAATTTTTTTTAACTTATCCGCACAAAATTATTTGCAAAATTACTTATATCTATGTTAATTAGACATTTTCTTTTGCAAATAAAAATTACAGAAAAACTATTAAAAATTTGAAAATTTATTTATTAGAAATTTCTTATAAATATAAGTTTTTAGATGATAACATTGTAATAATTTACAAGAAATTATTTAGATAATGTTTCCTACTAATTTACATGCAAATTATTTTGCACATAAAAGTAAAATAAAATATTATTTTAATTTATTATAGTTAAAACACAAGCTAATTTAGTAAATTCTAACATAATTTTAGTTTGATACTATTCAACTTTTTTATGAAGAATTAATTTTTGACATTCTTAAAATTAATTAATATTTAAAACTGATAAATAAAAAATTCTAAACACTTTATAATAATAATAATAATATTTTTATTATTATTATATATTGATATTAAAGTAACGTAAAATAATTAGTTCTTATAGTATTATAATACCATTTACATAAAACGATTCTAATGTTTATTTATATAAAATTATATAGATACTTATAGTATATAAAGTCAATAAAATAAGATATTTTTGGATATAATCGACACACATTGTTTTTATAAACATGCTTTTTTTATTAACTTCATATTTTAAATTTAATATTAAAATACATTTTTAATTCAATGACTAGAAAATCTATATGATAATATTATAATTATTATTATTTTTATTATGATTATATTTATAATTATAATTATTAATATTATTAATAACATTGTTATTATTATTATCATTAATAATAATATTATTATTTTTATTATTATCATTTTTATTAAAAACAACAATAATAATATTAATAAGATTCATAATAATAATAATAAATTAATAAAATTTAAAATAATAATATTATTAATAAATATTAATACGGGTAATAAAAATAATATTAATAATAATAATATTAGAAATAAGAATATTAATGTTAACATTATTGATAATATTACTATTAACTATTATAATATTAATAA
>Ga0099825_1000809_pt1 | contig 36554 bp, 11 predicted proteins | sample SiratroredBW_FD_76838 | JGI IMG/M metagenome (GOLD analysis project Ga0099825, IMG submission 76838) | Root nodule microbial communities of legume samples collected from California, USA - Siratro red BW | ecosystem: Host-associated > Plants > Roots > Nodule | place: USA: California | collected...
AAAAATGAAAGGAAAATTAAATTTTTGCTGACAAGTATAGATTGATGATAAGTAAAGGTGGGGAAACATGAAAGTAAGACATTAATCTTGCACAAGAACACATCACTTTTCACTCTATTTCATAACCCTAATGAGTCTCAAAAACTCATGTTCCTTCTTGTGTCGGTAAGCCTATGTCAATTAGGTGATAGTACTAATTGTAGGCGTGTGCAATATGGGCCACTCTATGCAATATTAGTTGAACATCATCTTTAACTACTCCTTCTACTCACATTGACATTGATAGGTAAAAAGAAAGAGAGAAGGAAAAAATGAATTAGAAACTTTTCACAAAACCCTAGTAACACTACTATGCAATTTGCCAATATATCAGTCAAAAGAATATGTTAACAAATTATAACTTTTGTTTAAGTATTCATAAAATGTAAGGTTCCAAACTTGTTTCTTCTAAAAAAGGTTAAGGGTATCAAATAAAAGAAGGTGTCTATATTAAATTGAGCAATTGTACTCATTACTTCTTGGAAATGTGTATAGTTTGTATGAAAAGGAAAATGAATGGCTTCCATGAAGCCAAAGTACATTATCATGAACAGCAAAGAGAAACCAAGATGGTGAGAGATTTTATGAATTTTTTTTCTTGTATTGAGGGTGGACCCTTTTGACATGTTCTACTACTACTATTACAAGATCATATGAGAACTTTTGTCCTTGATGCATGCCACACGTGGATTTTGAGTACCTAACAATAGTGATACAAATCAATGCATCCAAAAACAACTTTTGCCATTGCCACTGTGAAATCACATCAAAATGGAAGTATAATACACCAATTTCCACATCTAAGGAAGTAAAACCAATTGGAATATTAGTTTCTTTGTAATTATTTGGACAATTCTATCTACAATCCTGTGATTATATCCCAAAATCATAGACTGAATGTGCAAATTTTCTAGGGAACAAGACAATTGTGGTGGACAAAAACATTGTGACCTTGAGAATTGAAATCCATTATGTAGCAAATTGCTTGAGAACAATTCAAATTATTGGCTCCCTCATAATGAGTATGGTTTTATATTTCATTAATTTGAGTCTAAAGTTGGATTTTCTCCTTAACTTCACTTTTGTTTAATGAAAGTTTTCAAAGTGCTCCACTGACTTAAGCTTTGTTTTCTCTCGATGAAGATGACCCATGCAAATCAATAATTCCACTATTAAAAAGGTTTTGCCGAATAGAAACATGTCTTAGTCACACATAATCTTCATATTAAAAGGTCAAATCGCAGTCTCAGCCATTATTGTGTCCAAATATCCCCTTGAATCCGGGGCTTATGCTCCCTACAAAACTTTGCAATGGCTATAAATTATTAAAAGAGAGGTAATGAATACAAACACAGCTTATAAACCCTTCTTTTCACCAAAACCACACCTCGTTGAACTTCTCAAATCAACTCCACCAGTCAACATTGGTATACAAAGTTTTTTGCTTCATTGGACTTTGGAAATTGAAGAAAAAAAAAAGGTGCATCGATATGAGACTTGAGGAGGAGGATGCTGTTTTCATTTCCTTTTTAGTCTCACAAACAAAGTAAACATCATTACCTTATTATATTATCATTTATGTCAAACTCACAAAGGTAGTTTTTTCAATCAAAATAGTGCGACTCCGATTCCCAATTATGGATTTAGGTAGGTTATAAAAATTCTCCAAAATTAGATAAATTGTCTTTAGATTCACTACTTCAGTTAAAAAATAATATTTTGCTGAATTTTTAATATTTTTTAATTTAAGTTTAGTAAATTGAATTTTCTTCATGTAACTTAAAAAATTGAAATAAATTATTAGTCTTTGTATACAAATCTAAATTTCAATTTTTATTTCACCTTTTAAGGTACATGAACAAAACTCAACTCAGCAAATCTAAGTTTAAAAAATATTGAAACTTAGTCAAATTCATAATATGAATAATAATTGAATCATTTTAGTGAAAAACCGACAAAGCTAACCCCTTGTACTATTGACTTCAAGTAGTTCTTCAAGCCCATCCTTAAATATTACTTCATTTTGTAATTCACATTAATCTTATTTCACAAGAAAGTGGATGAACTGATAAGAAAATCCCCTGCAGCAAAAACTAATGCCCTTGTAACATGTATTAGTCAGGTCAAAAGTTTCCTGGCAACATACTTTGGTCCTTTAAACCCGGGAAAGGTTATATCTCTTTATAGTATTCAATTCAACAATGTCTAGAAGAGGGGGGGCCAAAAAGAGTGGGGGAATGGTCGCAGTTTCAAGCAAAATTCTACATATTGTTTTGGCAGGATCAGCAAATCTGTGAGATTCCATTTGATGATTCCACTTTACCCACTGATGGTACCACCCAACCAACATCCATCAGAGTCCAATAAGGACCAACTGACAAATAACCTTGCCTCTTTCTCCCTCCCCACCCTCATGAATTCTTCATCCAACTCTAGAATTTTGAAAAATCTAAACTATTCATGATTCAAATTTTCAGTCCCACAATTTAAAAACCTATTCTAAATTATACAATCTCGAATGTTGTGAATCTCATAGACAATTTATACTCTTTCCACACTGATAAATGCGGAAGAAGAAGAAAGTATACCGGTGCGGAAAGAAAGAACCTTTATCTTTAACAGGGAGATTCATGGTTTACGTAGTAGTAGAAGTTGGTTAGAAAAATACTTACATAAGATTAGAAGATGTGATAGTTCCACTGGTTATAATCTTTTACTTTCATTTCCAACCTCTCCTTAAAACTTGCTATCTTCCCTTCCGGTTCTGTCAATCATTATCTTTGTTCCTCATCAAATAGCTACATTATGAATATAGCGGACAAGTCCATCAAGTGATGTGGCACTCTGCATCAGTTTGCACAGGCATTGAATTAAAGAACATCGCCTACTGTGTTTGTTTACCGGCATCTGTTCTGACAATTTTAGTCAATTAGCCATTATAGGCTAGCATACCTCTAGCCCTAGTTGAGTTTCTCTCGTTAGGTTTTGCTATTAGTATGAAATCAGAGTATGCATAACCACTGAAGTTAATAATGTGTATGTGTCAGGGAGCATGTAGTTCAAGTGACACCAGTCCAAGTCATTTTAAGACTTGTGTGGGGTATTGAAGTCATAAGATTAATCTACTTCCATGCCAAAAGGGTGACGTCGCATCTTCTTGACATAGGTGATAAAATAGAAAGGGGGGAATCAATTCAATATAATAAAAGTGAAATTCCCAAACAAACAAAACTTATTTCAAATTCCAATTGTAGAAGGAAGGCAACACAAAGGTGGAATTAACTTCATCAATCAGACAATGTTATTTTGTTTTCACAAACGAAGAGGCAAATCAATTTTTTTCTATTCAGATATGGCAGTGTCAATAAACGTTGAACCCTGGTAAAGTGTAAGATGATGCTTCAACCCAGTAATATTCTTCAGTATCTTCGGCAGATAGATCTTTAGAGACAAATTTACAAGTCAACTACTCTATAGACACTGATCCGAACTCAACTCAACTATCAACAAAAAAAATTGGTCACCGCCCAAAACATTTCATTATTGAAGAGGTAAGAGCAGAAGTTAGAAACTTCATTCCAGCAGATCCACCAGGAAAGTATGATATAGAATAATATCCAAGTGAGAGAACCTGCAAGTGAAGTCAAAATTTCATTTTCAATTTTCCATGTACACATGTATAGTTATAAAGAAATACAACAAGAAGAATAAAAAGAAATCTGTAAAGAAGACCTATCTCCACACACCCAGCAACTCACACATCACATAAAGCACACTATCAGGAGTGTAAATAGCAGTTCATAAATTTATATTGGTTTTGTTAGATTGAAAGAATTGTTCCTAACTGTTATAATAAATTCAAGATCACAGAAGTCAAAAAACCTTTAGCATAACACCTTAAATCAACAGCAAATCAAAACAAACACAAGGGGATTGGGGAATGGGCATGGCTAAGCTACAAAGAAGCATTTTTAGGGATACGTGAAAGTGATACCTGCACTACAGAAAATACCACAGAGAGGATGTAGCTGTGAAGCACCATTGATACATATATGGTACCAATCATACTGCCTAGAAAAGCCAATGTGAAAGGGAGCCTCTGAAAAAATAATTATAAAAGAGACAGTTAGGAAGAAGCAGCAAACCGTGAATCAAATAGACTATTTTTCTTTTTTCAAAAAGCCCAAACAAATTCATTGAAGCAACATAACAGCAGGTCAAGTTTTTTTATCATCATGCAAACAATAGGGAATAAAATTCGAGCAAGTTACCTCCCTTGACATCATGTGAGTAAGCTGGTTTTTTGGACCCTTGAGAGCAAAGAATGATCCAATAATAAATCCACAGCCAAGTGTAAAGCATATAGCAAACTTTTGGGGCATAACCACCATGACGGGCAGGAATAATGTAAATGCTATGAAAACAAAGAAGACTCCACTTGCCAGAAGCAAACCAAAATACAAAAGTGCTTTTCCAGAAGGCACATTACTAGTAGCAGACTGAAAATTGCCAGGTAGATCTCTCACGCCTTTAGAAACCCTAAATAATAAGAAACAAATTGCTTGATAAGTCCAGGCAAAATTATTATTATTTGTTACAATAGGCTTTCTTAGCAGCATGTTCTTTCGTCATGATGTAGAAAATCTATTTAAAAAAATTAGGAGAAATTGAAATACACAAGTGTGTGTTCTTTCTGCTGCATTTTATACTCTAAATCACATCAAGCCTAAACCAATTAGGCTAACTTACAAACAAGTTTTTACAGCTAAGGCTTTTAAAAAAAAAATCTATTTAGTCAAAAAGCCCTAAGGCCTAAGTGGCAGACATCCTTAAATCAATAAATACTATGCTATTAAATTTTTACAGAAATTTTTTTAAGTTAAAGCTTGACATATTTCAAGGGTAAAGTCCACTAAACTACATCAGGTATAAATTTAGGCCCATTAACCCATACCACAAAGTACATATTTAAGTAAGTTTTCAGGCTAACCTAAGCTTCTGAGATCTAAAAGGGCCAAGTTTAGGCCCTAGAACTCTTGTCTAACAAAAGCAATTTCTAACTCCACCACCTTATCACATGTATATAGGGCAGACAAAATAGACAATTCTCCCATATACAATTGCATCAGAAACCTGTGCTCAGCTGTAACATTAATTCACCAAAAGTTCCGGACACCAAGACTCAGCCTTGTGAATTAAAATGACCTTAGGGTGAAGTTTATGACACGAGAGAGAACTGAGAAAGATCATGCACATGAATATGTATATGATCACATTGATATTAGGAAAACACAGGACTTGTGTTTCAGGTTATCGAATGTTACTTTTGGGAATAACATTCCCAGGAATATATCGATGGGAATGGCATTCCCTAGTATTTAAAAAATAAATACTATATTAACAACTACATCTTGTTAGACATTCTTTCTTGAAAGTGGTGTGTAAAGGGAAAAAACAATGGAAGTTTTAGATATAAACGTTATTCCCACCTTATGGGAATCAACTTACTGACAGGGACTTGGATACTATGAAATGCTTAAGTATCATATCCAACATTACAAGACTATAAATCACAAATGCCAATGTCTAAAATATAGGACATAGTTGTCAAGACATTGAAGCAACGCTATGATAAGGATTTGGGTATCATGGGGTACCTAAATCCAACATCGAGTAGTATGAGATACTCGGTGGAGTACTTAAATGATTTGATTCTCCTGCCTTAACAATTGGCTTTTAAGTGAGGGTTCCCAAAGTGCTTAATAAAAAATGTCTTTGTCAAACATGGCACAATGCTAAAAAGTAATTAAAATATTATTGGATATAATAGACATTAAATGGTCAACTTTGAGTAACCAAGCTAAGTTGGCCTTCCATTATTTGTCCAAGTCTTCAATCCATTCATGTTCTACCTCTCTGGGTGAACTCCTCACTTTCTCCACTTTCTCATTGTTAGCGAACATAGTTTCAAACAAAGATAAGAGAGAACTGGAAAAAAGTAATTAAGTGAAATGGGATTATATTGATAGTGAGAAGGAGTCAGTACAAAGTGATTACTCGTCCTTTATATAGGTAGGGGCTTCAATTAACAAACCTCTAATACTCATCTTAAATCAACACCAAAACATGCTAAAAACAATGACAAAGGATATAAATTAAGATTATCTAGATTATATACGAATTATTAGGATATTTTTATTTATTCCCATATCATATCTTTATTATTAAAGGATATCAAATATCTTCTGCTTATTTTATTGATTCCATTTTCTCAAGATAAATAAAACATTTGTGTTGTCTGAAAAACACACCGTTTGTCTCTCTATTTCCTAAAGTTTAACATGGTGTCTAGAGCCTTTTTCAAAGTCATGTTGACCCAGAAGATGGACTGTCTCTCAAGGATTTTTTTTTTTTTTTTAACCTTTAAGTTAGGTTCGTGTTTACTATTCTAACGCCCCCTTTGGCAAAGTTTTCAACAACCACCATTATTGATTCCATTGTAGTTATTCACCATGGGACTTTGTTTCAGCTTGACATGCATTTCTACATGGTGATCTTGATGAAGAAATTTACATAGAGCAAATATTTTTTAAGTTTCCAAATCGCATTAGACATAGGTGCTGTTTTAATTTAGCCATAGAGGATAATGGCATTAGTCACTTGTGAGCTATGGCTAAAAGAGGACCTCAAAGAGCTTAAATTTACCTTATAAGTGACAATTGGGCAACATTGCACATTGCCTCCAACCTTGTCTTTCATGAAAGGACCAACCATATTGATGTGGATTTTCATTTTATAAGAGAAAAGCGGGATTTTGAAGATATCACCACTAGATTTGTCATCTATAGTGCATAGTTACTAGATTATTCACCAAGATTTTAAGAGGACCAAGGATTGATTATATTTGCAGCAAACTAGGCACATGCGACTTATATGGTCTAGCTTGAGGGGGAGAGCTAAAATTAAAGAAATAAGGAGCAAATTCTATATAATCAATAATATCTAGATTATATATGTATTATTAGGAACATTTTTATTTATTCCCGTACCATATCTTTGTTATTAGAGGATATCAAATCTCCCTCTATTTATTGTATTGGTTCCTTTTCTCTGTATAAATAAAGCATTTGTATTGTCTTAGAAACACATGATTTTAGTTCAATGTCTCCCTCCTTACTATAGGTAACAAATTTTAGCTCAATGTCTCCCTCTTTACTATAGTTAACAGGTGGGTTTTGGGAGGTTCAAGTTTCCAGTGGCATCAAAGATAGATGCAAATTGAGTTTTGAGTCAAAGTAAAAGTTGGGACAGGCGAAAGAAGTCTCTAGTCCACTCTATCCACCTGGTCTACACGACATGGTTACCAAAACAGCTTTATCCCTTGTCTATGATGAAGGGGCACTTTTAATGGTATGAAACACCTTAGACACTTCCTTGATCCCAAGCCTTGTAAACCATATAGCTAATTCCCAAGATAATAAGGCTTCCGTCTTGGTGTAGTCCTGCCCTTAAGCAGGTTAATCACACTAAACATCTATCTTATCCCTTACTAAGGGTTCTGTTAGCCTAGCATGAATCTGGTTATGTGTCAAACTTTCCCCTGAATCAACAGTGTACATGACTCTAATTAAATTAACATACTAAAAACGAATTTTTTCTATAAACCCGTTGAATTGTCTGCTGAGTAATTAAAGTTATTCTTAAATAAGCAGCATAACTACAAGTACAACCAATCAAAAACTGCAACAACAACAAAAAAAAAATAAAGGGAACAAAATCCATGTTAAAGTTATTTTAACAATATTTTCAGGTCTAAACGGGTTGTACCAATGGCTACTGGCATGGCACTCATCCATCCTTATAAATAGAAAAATTCCACCTTAGTTCCTAGAAATCACAAATGTCAATCACATCGGTCCTTTTCAAGGACTAAAGCAAAGTGTCTCATGCTTATAAACTAAGACTTTGCCTGGATAAATTTCTCCATAAACACTAACAAGAAAAGAACATATTAAGGTGAAATGAATCAAATTTCTTCCAAAACAAAAAACAGCTTTTGCACTTAAGTCCTCAGCCTTTCAAGAAGTTGTACAAACGAGCTTCTTTAAAAATTAAAAGCATAAGTTGATTTTGAAACTGACGAATGACAAGTTTAGTTAATTGGATCTGCTTCCTCTAAAACAAGTAACTCGCTTTAGGGAGTAAAGGAAGTACGCCTGTTGATAAGAAAGAAAATCAACCATTGATATTTCAAGACAAACGTGATTTGCATGAATGTACAATAAGATCCACTGTGGATTTTTTCATCAACAATCAAAATTACTTACTTTTACACTTTAGAGTGAATCACTCAATTTAGACCCCAAATCCATTTTACCTCATTATTTTCTTCTCTTATAAGTGCTTCGAGAGATAAGTTTCTCTAAACAGAGCCTAAGTGAGCTAATCAATTTAGATTCCCAATCCATTATACTTTCTTAATTTCTTCTCCATAAGCTACAAGTGCTTCCAAAGACAAGTTTATCCAAACTGAGCCTAATTCGACCGATATTCGTGATTATTTTGGATTAACTTATAATTTTGTATTACTAGGAACAAATATTTCCCACCCCAAGCTTGTCAGGCACGGATCTGGAATTTCACTTACAAAAACTAAGCCGTTACATACATTACATCATTCTCTCTACATAATTAAAATCATATTTGCTTTTACATTCAAACACATGAAGCAGATAAAGAGTGGCACGTTAAGATATTGAAGTGGGTTTCTTACACGCTGAAGGTGCCGGAAACGGTGTCGTTGGCGGACCTGACGGCGGATTCGAGATCGAAGGAAAGGCCCAAATTGGAGTTGTCCTGGGAGGATTGGGCGGAGGCGTAGGAGTTCCAATCGGCAAGCAACGACGACGCGGGCTTCGCCTCCTCCTCACCGCCGCTCGATGCCGAGAACCACCCCTGCATTTTGGTGGCCAATTCCAACTGCGAGTGATCGTTGCTCGGAGGGAGAAAAGGGGGAAATTGAATGAATTAGGGTTTGCGATTGGGTGTGTGGAAAACCCTAAATTGTTGAGAATTGAATAGCTGGGTGCTTCTTCTGCTCTGTATTCATCAAATCACCACTCCATTGCTACAATACCATACCACACTTTCTCACTCTCTTTTTTTTATTTTATTTTAAAAATAATCCAAAATTACAGAGAAATTGAAAAACATTATTATATTTTACTGTATTACTTCTGGCGATTTTAATAAAAAATATTATAACTTAGATTTATTTTTAATGGAAAACGAAATACCATTTTTATATAATCAAATAAAAAAAAAAAAACAACCTGAATTTGCAACTTTTCTTTCTCCAATTTTTTCCCATAATCTGAAATACATTTTCTTCTCCTATTCTGTTGTGTAAGTTGACACAAAACATAAAAGAATCATAATTTATATCTTAAATATTAAAATGGTGTGATTTTATTCTTAAAGTTTAAATTGTGTTAATTGAGTCCTTTTATATGTTATATATAAGATAAACACATAGTTCCTGATTCAAGATTAGTCATTATTTTTTTTATGATAATGTTTACATTATTCTTTTTTATGATTATGTTTACATAGTGATGAGTAGACTAAATCTAGTTTATCAAAATATTAATCTAAGTATGTTTTTGTTTTTTTTTTTTCTGGAAGTTTTTTCTTGTTCGTTCAAATTAATTAAGAAATGAAAATTTTGTAATTTGAACAAATAGAAATATTGATTTTATATATTAAATGTTTTTAACATAAATTATTTAAATAAGATTATCTCATTCACACAACATGTTAGATATATAAATGTGAGTCTAAGTTTCTCACTGAATAAAAATGAAAAAATTTAGCAGTATATAAAAAAGAAAACTCACATATCTAATATGTTAAGGTTTTGAATTGAAAGTGATATCATCTCCTTGTACAACCTTAAATTATATATATATAATATTTAAACTTTAAAATATATGTGATGATTGAGATATATATTTAAAATGATACTAAGATTGTAATATTAATATAAAAATTTATTAAGTAAATGTGATATTTTAGTTTTATTAATAGTTTAAATTATGAGGTGCGATGATGAAAAGTTTGAAGAAAATTTTTAGTTCAAAACTTTTTATGAAATGATAGATCACCTTAATATAAAAAGTTTATGTTAATTTTGTATGAATGATGTTTTTTATAGGAACATATTTAATATAGATGACTTGTGATAACAAATTATTTTGATGGTTTTTATAATCTCAGATAATAAATTAAATTTAACTTGTATCTATTATGAATAACTTATCTTTATGTTGAGTTATTTGGATTGATAATGTGTAATGAATTATGTGATGAATATATTTTTTTATATCTTAATTGATATTTTTGTATGTTAACTTATTGTTTAGGCTATGATGTAATTATGTTATAATCATCCTTGATACATAAAGCATGAGGAGATGATTCTTTGGCATGACAACATATCCACACAAAACTTAGAAATTTATTTGTGTCTTATTTTATAGTTTTAGTTTCCCGGACGTTATGTATTATTTTATTTTAGTTTCTCCATTGCTAATTTTATTAACTGGGTCCTTTAAAATTGGCTTACATAATCTTTATTTATGACATATTAAAACTACATAATTATAAGAAAACCGAATTAATATAATTAAAAAGGCTAAAATCACATATTTCTAACATCTAAAGTATTCAATTGGTATAATTTAAATATAATAAATAATACCACACAATTATCATATCTAAAAACTGAAAGTAGAATTAAGAAAAATAAAATATTAACAACTAATTAGTCAAATGCAGGTGATGGTGGAGGGCTCAAAATTTTCAAGAGTTGAACTTCAAAAACCAACGGCTCCTGTGCATGAGAAAAAAGGCTGCGACGAGGGCCAAACTGCAATTAACAAAAACACAGTTTGCAATATACTACTACAATCAAATTTATTATTGAAAATTTACATTAGCAAATAAAAGAATATCTAATCTAACCTCTTCAGGTATTGGTTTCAAGTTCTGGTTTACATATCCTGCTGAAGGAGGGATCAATGCTCTTCTCTTTCCTTAAAGTACAAGAAAATGCCACAAAAGAATCACTACAATGATTGGTATACCTTAATTTAACATGTTTTTTTTATGTCATGTCCATTGTTATGTTTGATTATTGTTTGAAAGCATATGTTAGAAACATATAGATATATTGCATGCCAAAGTTTGGAGTAAAATGTATATCACAACTCTCATGCATGCCAGTGAATCAATGAGGAACATACCACCAACTTTCATGCCAGTGAGGACCTCTTTTAAGCCCACTATCATCTGCATAAAAATGCAATGCAATTAACCTCAAAAATCTCAATTGTTTACACAACAACAAGAGGCAAGAATTTGAGGAAATCAAGGAGAGAAAACACTGAGAGACTAAAGAAAAATGAGAACTGAGTGAAATCTATTAGAGAAATTGACTCTCTCTATAATCCAAAATTTTAAGATATTAAGTGTGTGAATTATTTATATGTAACTCAATTATCTCATTTCTATTTTATTAAAATTAGATTCACATATATTAATATCTTACATCTTACAAGTTGAATGAAAAAGCCTAACCTGGTTCTCATCCAAGGGAAGTGTAACAGGTGTACTTTCTCCACTGAATTGGTCTACTGTACTATCATGAATTAGAGTATGAAACCATGCAACAGTAGGGCAGGTTTAGGTCAGATAAACTGATTTAAGGGAAATTTAAGAGAGAAAATTTGAAAGCAGAAATTAAATGGTTGTATGTATTATTAGAATCCCATAATGATTTGATCATGACAATCAGTAGAATATCATGTAAATGAAAAATTCACAGTTTGCAATTACCTGAAAACAAAGTATCCATTTGCACGCCTGCATACACAATTGAATTTAACCACATCTCCATTATGTGCTTCTGCTCCTTCCCCTTCAACAATATCTAATTTGAAAACTTGATATGAATACCTATTTATGTACAAAAACTTGCATTGATAGCTAGATTTATTTCCATAAGAAAGAATAGTAAAATCACTAACATGCACAAGATTTCAATGATTTTATCAACAAGTATATTAACTCTTATTCTTGAAGAAACTCTAGAAAATTTGAGAAAGAAAATATCAAAAAAATCAGACAAAAATCAAAAATCAGATCCACATAAGACAATAACAATCACTTTCAAAACTTGAATTTAAACTCACTTAAATACCTAACATAAACATTAAAAAAATGGAAGAAACACAATACGATGTGGGAAGAAACACATACACACTCCAATGAAAATAAATAAGGTTGTTAGTCTTTCCATCAAACAAGAATGAGATTCATTTCAAAATGTTTTTAATCAACAATTTCTCTCATACACATACAGCATGGAAGTTAAACTCTTTACCTTGAATTCTCACTCCACTAGGTAGCTTCAAAGTCCTAGATGCTTCACGCAAAAAAAAGTAAATCACAAATCATAATACACTAACATTTTTCATTTCACAAAATAAGATCAGATTGACAAAAGGAGACAAACCGCATGAGCTCAGGTTCCTTCATGTCTGGCATAACTGGTGCAGCCAAAGCAGGAGAAGCACACCATATCATATGATTAATCCCCAAAAACTGAAGGACCATCCTTCTTGAAAACCGCTTCACTGTTAAAATGGAGACTCTGTTAGACTCAGCATAGCTGAGTTTTGCATCCTCCAAGCACCTGAATTTATCATAACTTTATGCATTGGAAAAATCCATTTTGAATGAGCATTTAAAGGGTACAAAAAAGATGACATATTTGGACATAATTACTGAGAAAAATGAGATTGGAGAAAAGTTTCACACCTTGGAGATGCATATACAGAAGCAGCAGAAGGAGGTGGAACTAAGAGAAAAGGTAGAACTGCCATACTCGAATTGAAACTTGAGAATTAAGGTTGATACTTGTCTGGCCACTGAATTTCAATTCTCAAACAAAGCATTATCTCTATGAATCTATCCAAAAGTAGGCAACAACTTCCTGCACCTCATCAATTTTTTACCTGCACCCATCTATTTTTGAAGATTTTAAAAGTACCCTTCAGACAAAAATAAATTCTAAAATTTAAATTTTATATTCTGAGAAGGACTTGCTGAAATGTATTTTTGGAAAGTATTTTTTTAAATATAAATTTATATTTTGAAAAAGTGTTTTTAAAAATTTTCAAAAAATATTTTTTAGAAATTAAAATTGAGAATATTTTTATATTTTTCTGTTATGGGTGCGCCTCAGATTTGATGATGGGTGCAGGAAGTGTTTGTCACTAAGGTAAGGTCCTCGTTGATGAGTATGACCCACCAAGGCCACAATTAATAATTGTTTTTAACTACCATCTTAAATGCAAAGACAAAATATTGATAATGTTGTACTGATTACTTTTATTTGATTAACGAAAAAAGAGAGAAATTTTTATTTTAAAATATTTTTTTTTATTTTTTGTCGGTTTCATTTTTCGTTTGTTAAAAAAAAATTACATTTTTCCATTACAAATATAGTTTTTTTAACTTAATTATTTTCTATCCATTTTAATTTACTCTTGAGTTAGAATTCTTATTTTCATTTAAATGCTAAGTTTCATCATGCATTTGAGGTATAAATATTTTTAAAAGTTCGGAAATTTATAAAATTTAAGTAAAATTAGAGTTTGATAAATAACAAACAATAGTTATCTCTAGCTTTTTTCAAAACTATAATGACCATTGTGAATTTGTAAAAGAAGAAAATTTAAAATATTTTTTTTAATTTTATTTTACTTATAATTTACATGTTTGACAAGGTGTATTTGGGTGTATATTCTTAATTCACAAAAAAAATTACTTTATCGTCCATATTTTTTGAAATAGAAAAACACTACAACGTTTCCCAAATAAACAACTACAAGGGAATGATTTACTTCAGAGAACCGAGTGAGGTTTTTCCAATGTTTAAGAACTTCAAACATATTTAAACTAAGTTAAAGCATTAAATAATAAAGCTTTAGTTTCTAAATATTTGGGTATGACTACTATGTTCATCAATCAATATAAAATATAAATCATAATTTAAAACAAACTCTACACAACCTTCCATCTTGCTTTTGAAATCCTAGTTTTGAAAAATGGGAACCAAATCTGTCCGGAAATTTGAAGAAAAAAATGATAAAGAAAGCCAGCAAAAGAATCCACAAAACAAAAGATATTATTCAAAGATGTAACAAATGTAAGGTAAAAGTGCCATGCCCTTTTCTACACAAGTGACCCTGCAGCCCAAAAGGATGAAACCATACGAGAAATTATCTTCAAGTATCATCCACTTGAGAATGGAATACAAAGCTTGGGAATGTTGTGGTTATGTCCCTGCCCAAACACATTGAAAATGATATCAGAAAAGTCAAGTGAAAGACAAAGGACAAATGAAGAATGTGTAACTACTTTTAGGAACAGATATTTAAGTCAGACTCAGCCTTACACAAAGAACTTGTAAGGTAAGATTTGCATGGACTTATATATTATGAATTGATCTTATATTTGGTCAATGTGTGATCTCCGACAACTACTATATTAATACCTCTACAAGTCTCATATATATATTTTTTTTTACAAAGACTTAATCATGAGCAGTTATAAAGATATAAAGGTCAATGTTGTTTTGCTATCTCTAAGCAAGTGTAATGCAGAAATTGACAAGAGAAACATAAGTTCAAAAATTACTTAAGATATTGAAGGGTCATGTTCTTCAGAAGTGATGGATGGCGCAGAACAAGGTTTCTCCACTCTTCCTTGTCAATCTTGCCATCATGCTTTGTATCTGCTTCCTCAAAGGTCTAAAGAAATCCAAAATTTAATGTTAAAACCATCCAAGTGAGTTTTTAAAAAGAGAAAATGAGACTCTTATTAAGACTATTGGACACAGTTAGAACTTAGAAACGTAAGTGATAGAAGAATGGGGCAAAACCTTGTCAATTATACTTTCTATAACATCATCTGATAGGTTCATGCCAGATTCAGCAAGTGTAGCTACTACCATTTGCTTCACCTGCATAAAAAGTCATACAAAAATCAGGCTTGTATGGAATGAAGAGAAAAAAAATTAGAATTAAACAAACAACGACTAAGTACCTCTTGCCTTTCAATAAAGCCCTGCTGCTTGAGATCATAGAGTTGAAAGGAAACTGAAACATATGATATCATATGGGTTTAGTTTTGTTTATGTAAAAAGGTCAGTGAAGAAAATTAAAGACTTGATTTCAATTATGCATATTTCTATTCTAAAATTTAAAAGATGAACACAGAAAATTCATGCTAAATAATAGTTGTACAAAAAAAAATTCTTACAACATACATTCAATCTTATCATCAATAGGGGCATTTGGATGGAAAACGGAGAGAGCACGAGCAAACTCTTCAAAACCCAGTATCCCATTGTGCTTTGTGTCAAACAAATCAAATACCTAACAGAGTCAGAGAAAAATTCATCAGATACCAACCAACCACAAGGAGTAATGTGAATCAATCTTTGAACAAGTTACAAAATATAATGTTCAAAAAATATTTAAGCTGGTACAGAACTAGAATATTCTTGAAAATGGAAGGGAATATGTGACAAATGCTTGCTTGCTTGCATATTAAGCTAAAGGCTGTAGTACCATAGCATGCATTGTCTATATATACTACTTGTGCAAGTAAATTAGCTATTTCATACTGTATTAAATATACCATCTTTTTAGTTACACGTACAAACAGACACAGACTAATTTTTAACATAACATCCTTTCAAGGTACAAAAGTTTAACATAATTTTTGCAATCCTCATGTTCAGTGAAACTATTCAAGCTAGTATGTCTAAACAAATATGATGCACTAGTAGACATAATATGCAATATTATACACATACTAATGAGAAGAAATTATAAAATAGAGAGACAACTGAACATCTAGAAATGAGCATGACTAGACAAGGTGATTGATATAGACGTCAAAATGCTAAAAAAGTTGCTATGGAACATAGCAGGCAATAATATAACAAAAATGCAAGGACTACCTAAATTTCAGTCACTAAGCATTATACAGAAAACCAATTTTTTCTGTGTATCTGTGTGGATATTAACCTGATATGAAGAGATTTTCATGCTTCAAAGTAAATATTTGCATAGGAAATCAATAAAATGGAACGAAAGCAATACCCGATCAGCAAAAAGACTTTCTTTTTTATTTGTCTTGAACAATGCCAACTGAAACTCTTCCTGCAAATGATATCTAAAATTGAATATAACATCTGATGACTGATAAGAGTTTTTAAAACTAAGCCCTCCAAAAGCAAGTAAATGACGAAATAGAATATACAGTATAGATAAGGACAGATAAATAAAACTTAAAATTAGGCATGCACTTTCTTTCATTGTTGGAAAAATCTCAACTATGTGAAATATAATAACCCAAAACAGACAAACCTTGTTAATCAACCCATCATCAATAACAGCACTGCTGATCTTTTTGAAGAGCTCATAAAGTGCTTCTATTTCACTTACACTGACTGCACAGATAAGAAAGTATATAGCTATTTTTCAGTACAAATATCATGTATTTATTTCCTAGTAGCAATGTTAGAGGCAATAGAATCCACCATTACAAACAAAATATTTATATCTTTTATACTATTGCTTATATTTTGTTCATCGCCACTAGTTAAATTACCTCAAAATGTAATGAAATAACAGAAGATACAGGATTTAAAAAGTGCAAATTCTCAGTGAAAACACATAGGTTGAAAAATCAGAATTAATTTGTAATCTAATTATGTAAGAACAAAAGTGACAATTAATGAATCATAAGCATAAAGTAAGAGTAAGTGCATACACACTGTCTCTCTAGCAAGAAGTTCAGGATCTTCAAGGCCTCTTGGCTGGTTATATATGTCCAGATCACAACATCTCAATATGGAAGCAAATAAAGGCTTAAATCCCTCTAAGCACTGCAACATGATATCTTTCGCAAATCAGAACACTCCATAACTGTTCCAAGAATAAACCAGTTAGAAATTTCATTCAGTTCATCCTTCATAAAGTCATCATAAACATGCACAAGGCAAGCGAACCTTTTAACCATTTCCAATCCTGGTGAACAATCCCAAATGGCAAGATCTGAAAAGGTAACAACAAAGAAAAACAAACCTAGTTTCAGACTTGAAACATGATATTGATGACATTTTATTTCAGAAGGTACCCTAATTGAAAATAAAACAACCAATAGTTCCACTTTCAACCACAGGCAGAATTAATTTAAAAATTGAAAGTACTTATCACCACTTACTACAAGCATCAACATTCAAATGCTATTTGCATTGCTTTCTTCCTTTCACTTTGAATCACATGAAAATGTGCATATAAATTCACATTTCAATGATGTATGTATATATATTGACACTCCTTAAACTCGTTACAAAATGTTTCGATGTTGAAGTAAATTGCCACATATATTTGACAAATTAATAAGGACTAAGGAACTCAAGATAGAACCATACATAAACAACTACAAAAATAGAAACAACAAACAAAACCTTGCTCAACAAGATGGGGCAATGCTACATTGGTCTTATGCCCATATCAAAGACCAAATTATCAGTAAGTCCGTAATCTTCAAAACACACATAAAATTACTGATAATTGACAAACTCAGAATCCATGATCCCACATCAACCTCCTCACACAAAACCTCTCAAAATCGCCTTGGAGCAACACCAGATTCAAACTTCAACACCCCCACATAAAAAGAATTACAACCTTTCAAGGTGGCCAGATTCTGAATTCAGGGCAATTCACAGCTCACACATATCCATCCACCACCTTACAAGCATAAAAAACCCATCGATCTATGTGAGGCGGCAAAGAATCAACACATAAAATAAAAGAAACGAAATTTACGGAAAACTCAAGAACCCCACATCAAAATACACCACAAAATCATGTTATGCAGCTTCAACCATGATTGAAAAGCAAATAGGCCAAGAGGGTAGGGGTAAAAATCAGACCTTGGAGGCAGAAGATCAGGCAACAGAAAAGGAAAAAGAAAGTGCTTAGAAGATTTGGAGAAGTGAAGGGTTTGGTTGGAATTAAAGGGAATTTGTGGAAGTGAGATGGATGATTGGAAGGAATGTGTTTATGAAGGTGACGCAAGTGATGTTGTCGATGACAGATAGAGTACAACCCACAAGAACCTCTGACAATTTTTTTTTTATATCAAAGGTTAACTCAATTTTTCATATCTCTCAAAAATGAATAAATAGAAGATAAACTATATGTAAAGTATTCCAAACTATCAAATAATCACAGGTTGTTACAAACTTTGTTTGATTCCATGTCTTGTTACAAAATTAGTGATTTGTTTTTTTAGAGTTTGAATCAGAACTATAAAAAAAAAAGGTTGAATTTTGAGAAGTGAGGCTTTCATTCATGCTATTGTATTGTCATTAAATTGCTTTTTTTTTTTTGCTTTTTATAAATTTTAATATGTTCTAACAAATAAATGTTTAAATTTGTTTGTTAAGAGACTAAATAATTAACTTGTAACTAAAAATTAGTAATTAGTAACTTAACAATGTTCAGTTAATATCTTATTAAAATATCTAATAAAGTTATCTGTTGAAATAAATAAAAATAAAAACTAACAGAAATATACAGGTTCATATGGTACTTTGTATAAATTTTAATTTTATTTAATCAATCAAATATATTTTTAGTATTTACAATTAACTTTTTTATTTTTATTTATGGATAATTTATTTTAATTGTGTTATATTTCTATATTGTGTATTTATTGTTCATCTTATACTACATTTTTAAATATTTTTAATCATATTTGAAATAAAATAAAAATAACATACTTTTAAACGGACATGATACTTCCATTATATCAATTAAAAATAGTATGAAAAAAATATCAAAATTAATATTTTGAAGCATAATGTTGAAATAGTATAATAATTAAAATAAATTGTATAATATAAAAATATTCTCACTTAATAATAAAAGAAAATGATTTTATTATCTATCATATTCATAACTTAAATTATCCTTTTGATTCTTAACCCTAAATTAAATTTTAATAATTAATTGAGAAGTTTTAATAGTTAATTTGTATTCTAACTTAAATTGTTTCTTAAAAAAAAATAAAACAAAATATGATTTATATATTCGAAGAGACTTTAATATGAATGTTAAGTATGTTATAATTTGTATTTATTCTTATGACAAAAATTAGAACACCTGAATTAAAAATTAAAATCTATATCATTTCTCTCTAAATATTCTTAACAGTATTTTTCTCCAAATATTTTCAATATTATTTATATTCACATACTTAAATACTATGTTGTTAGTATTATTAATATTACCTATCATTTAAATATATTTCATCGACTACTCTCCCACATTCTCATATTTCTCCTTCAATCTTTTCAAAACTACTTTATTTCATCTTTTTCTACATATTTATTATTCTTAACTATGTTGTTAATTGATATTTAAGTTATCTAATATTACTTTTTTTATGCTTTTACATCTTTATTTCATAATTCATATTCTCTTGTGAAAACAATATAAATATTTGACCAAGCCATAAGAAAGAAACTTTTAAAATAACATATCAAATAAATTTATATTTTTTAAGTTTTTAAGTTTTCTGCTGATTTTTTTTAAAGCTCTTATTTATTTAGTTTGATATATAATATATATTTCCAAAACATATAATATTATTTCAATTAGATAATACTATTATAATCTATATAATCCATTCACATATTTTTTATATATATAACATAATTGACATGTCTACTCAAAACCTAAAGTCATATTACTAATTAAAACACTTATTTTCAAACTTTAATCCTAAAAAGTGTTTTTTAAACTAAAAGAATTGGCCAGACATGTATCCTAACCATCTTTACTACGTGAGACAATACCTTAAAAAATGTAATTTACAATTTTGAATGCAACTACAACTGAAATTAATATAAAAAATCAATTGTATATATAATATAACAAACTGAATTTACTATTAAAACTGAATGGAGTTATGTAGTGATAATATAAAACTTCACCAATCAATAATAAATTATTGCATAACTAGATATTGTGACAATTGCTTGAAAACCATACTATAAATGTTATATAGTTAAATAGGTGGTGTACAAAATTTCAAACATTCAATATATTAAAATTAAGCTTTTAATATTTCTATTAAAAGAATTTCATTAAAACACAAATTGACATCTAAAACTTAACTAGTCAATTATATACATTTCAAAGAAAAATATTTTTTTACATATTATATATACAACATCTTAAAAAAACAGTACAAATATTTTGGAATTAAAAATTTGGGGGATTTGAGCAATGGTGGGTGCAACATTTTTTATTGAGAATAAGCAACTACTAGTCTTACAACTAACAATTTTTTATTTTTTTAAAGTAAGATAGCCACTACTATATATTTTCATCACTTGTTCTAAGCTTCTGTCCACAAATGAAATGCTTTGATCCTTGTCAATTATCAATCTCATAATTTGTATCCAAATAAATCATAAAAAGAACTATTTAAAGCATAATTGATTTTAACATTAAAATATTAATTTGCAAAATGCTACAAGAAAAAAAAATTGTATATTTGTTGTTTGAAATGTTTTGGAGAACCAAACATGTTATCAACCTTAACAAAACAAAACAGAAATGTCCATGATAACTTTAACAAAACAATTATGTCCTTAATTATAAACAATTATGAATTTTGCACTAACAATTACATCATGTAATTATGTCATGTTGTCATGATTTAAGGGCATAATTCATGAACTTTGTCTCCAACAGTTCTAAGTGACTTTTAAGCTAAAATTGATTTCAACACAATAATAACACAACCATTTCATTGTCACAAAATGTAAGTTGAAAAATTAAATAAGATGAAGAAAAAAAAAATAACAACCATCTTGTAACTCAATGAAAAATATTTGGATGAAAATACAATAATGACATCATAAAAGGATAAGCACGAATGATGTTATTCTATTTGTCATTTTATTGTCATTTCATGATTTAATTCATATCACTGAAAAAAAAAATTAAATTATTTGATAGGTATAGCATTTTATTTGATATATTATCACTAAATTTCACCTTAAAGTAGTTTATTACATTACTAACTAGTTGGAGTTAGGAAAACCACAGTCCAATTTCACAATTTTCAAGTATGAAAATACCTTTTTAGAATTGATGATTAAAATCAGAGGTGATAAAAGAAGACAAATTGAACTGAATTATATAGGTTGAAATAAATTAAACTAAAAATAATATAAAAATATTAGACTATACTACTTTATTTTGAGGAATTTAATTTATTTATTTGGTGAATTGCATTACTTACTAGAGGAAGTTATAAAAGAAAATTATCATTTTATTTATTTCAGCTCAAATTGATAAACAATTTTGTTTATTAACAACACCAAGCAATAATATTCTTATTCAATAAATGTGTCAACCCAATAAATATAAAGATAGAAGTCTTCCAGCAAAATTATCATTGTTTAGACAAAACTGTCATTAAAAAGCCACAGGAAGGCGTCTTGAATTTTATATTTTTTATTGCTTTTGAAACCTTTATATAAACGAAATTATCTGTAGTTCTTGAAAACAAAAAGTTTTACTGTTATAATAAGTACTTTTTAAAATTAATTTTCTCCAAATACCTGAGTATTCTTTACTTGTTTCTCCAGAAAATCTTCTCAATAAAAGAAAAATATATAAAAAAATATAATATAAAAAACTAAGCTCAGATTTAGTGTAACACCCAAAATTATTTATCAAAATTATTTAGTGTAACAATTTCAAATAAAGTTTGGTAAAAACTATTGTAACACCCAAAATTATTTATCAAATATTATGATTTTTTAATATTAAAAACCAGAATAAAAAATTTGTAAAATAAAAATCAATTAAACCTTATAAAATATATTAATTAAATACAAAATAGAAACCTAAATATCGCAAAAACTAAAAAGGAAAAAGAAAATGCCGCTACTTTTATCTCAAGTTATTTGCAGTTTTAATAATTTTATTTCAAAATTATGTAAGTTCTCAGATAAAATATATTATTAATTACTTTTTTTTCAATTTATGTTATATAAATTATTTCAATAATTAATGAATAAGTGAAGTAAATTTAATGTATTTATTGAGCGTAAAATAATTTTAGTAGTAACTGTATTAGAAGGATTTATATTTGATTTTTTCCACGTGGCGCTCAAATATGAAGCCACCAAATGTATTAACAAGCCGGGCACGTAACCGCAGAGGAACCATATTCGAGTTTCCCGACCCGTATATTTGAAACCGTATCATGTGACCCGACTCGTTATCATCTTCTTTGTTGGTTTTTGGTTCCTCTGAGACTCAAATGCAAAAAATCACTACAAACCCTAAAATCTGTAACTCAGTTTCCTCCACAAAGTGTTGGTCGAATTGTAATTCGAAGATCGAATCAAATGGGGAAGAGAAAAGAGCGTCGCCTCGCTGCTCTCAGCAACTCCGGTCGCCGAGTCAAACTCGATCTTTTTGCGGAACCCTCTGGTAGTCACTACCTTTGCTTCCTATAACCTCTCTTTTGAATTTTCAAAATTTTTATTCTGTGATTGTTTTTTCCTTTACTTCGAATTCGAAAACTCTGATCTTGGTCCACATCTTAGCTGAATATGATTTTTTTTTTTTTTTTAAATTTGTACTAGTACTGCTTTCTAAGGTTTTGTTAGGTTTAATTGAGAATGATAGTAATATGATTTGTATGTGAAAAAATTGGGCACTATCCGATTGGGTAGTTTCTATCCACGTATTGTCTGAAAAATAATTGGTGCAAGTGCAAATGACTTCTAGAGCTATGCATAAGACATATTTTGCTGAAGTAGATTACTGATTTTGAAAAGCTATTCTTTGAGGGTTGAGTGTAATGCACCTTTCAAAGAGGATGTCAGGGATTTTTTTGAGAATCAAATTATGGAAATGGTTTTTAATACATTTGTTTACTTCTCATGCTATGGTCTTAATCTGATACCTCTTCAGGAGAGTTGGGTGGCTCCACTCTACATGGTGATGCTGGAGGAGATACTGATTCTCAACATCGTGATGGGTTACCCAATTCACCCTCGTCTTCAGGTGGGTTCTGTCAGTTTTCTCAAAAGGACTATATTTAGAGGACATGAGTGCTCAACATTAAATTGGTGGAAATATGGATCTGTATATACAAGACATGTTTTGTTGTTTGCCCCAAGAAACTGTTCTCAGACTGTAGGGCTGCTGTGTGGTCTTGGGAACATTCATTTCAGATGAGGTCGGCCCTGCCACTTTGAAATATGAATGACTCCTAATCTCGTTTTTCCCCCTTTGGCTGCATCAAGGGATTACTGAGGTTCAGACGGTAAAAAGTTTTATCGGTTCGTATGTTTTTGTCTTTATTTGCTTAATGGATAACTGACGTTTTCCATTGTAACAGGTGACTTAGATGATACAAGCTAAAATGCTTGTGAATCTATTTTTCATCCTTGGGTTGCTTTTTGTCTTGTCAATTGTAGCACACTTTTTTAATAGTTTTTTTTTTTTTTTTTTTTTTTTTTTTATTTTTTTTTTTTTTTTTTTTTCAATTTTTAATGATCATGTTGCATGGTCAATAATCCGGCATTTCTGTAGTTTCTAACATGCTGGCATTTTGTCTTCAGGTCAAGAACAACAGAATCCCTTGCTGTTACTTGGGCAATATAGTGATGATGAAGGGGACGACAGATCAAGCAGAGGGATTAATGATGCGAATTTGCAAAGGCCTGTTTTCAATGAAGAGGTATTCTACTACCTACTTTTGTATTCTAAGTCAAAATTTTGACTGTCATAATATGTATCTGAGCTTCATATTTTAATAATCTTCATAATTGAATCTCTTATGGTGAGGAGGGGTGTGCCACCAATACTTGGCCTGGTTCAATGTTAGTGTTACATTTGAATTCGTCTTTGATGGATTAAGCGAATGCCCTGTTATTTGAGAGAGTGATATCCTGTTTTCTTGATGACTATGAATTACAATTTTTTGTGTCTATCATTCGTTAGCAAATTTGTAAAATTTTCAATTGTTGTCCTGTTTTATTTTCTAGTGTACTTTGCTTGAGGTCCCTTTTTCTGATAGATGACATTTTTTTTTTTTAATTTGAGGCTTATGATTTGCAAAAGTTTATGAATACTTCTTTTGAATGGAATTCTGTTTACCAGAACTTCATAATGTAATATGAAATTCGTATTTATTTAGTACTTCTATCTAGAAGTATGAGTTATATGTACTCATTTTTTACATTTCATTGCATCATTTGATATTTGTATATTCCTGTGCGCTGACCCAGTCATAACAAATTTGAGGAAATATTGTCTATGGAATGTGTGGTGCTTAATCCTACAGTGAATGAGCTATGTTTTTATTTACTATTTATACCTTTTGCTGTTTTGTTTCGTCAGGGTAAGGGTGAACTCGATGAAGGATCCAAAGATTTGAATATCAGTGTCTCTGCAGATCATGTTCCTCACAGTAATGAACAGAAATATGCGATGCCAAATTCTACTTCAATTGATGTTGGATCCTGTGAAAGAAATGAAAGTCACGGTGTTACTGAAAATTTGGAAAATGGAATGGTTTCCAAAGATCAAATATATGTTTCTGAAAGTTTTGATGAAAGAGTTGTCACTGATGTTGGTTTGGGGTGGAAGATTGTGATGCACGAGGAAAGCCAAAGCTATTATTACTGGAACACTGAAACCGGTGAAACTTCATGGGAAGTGCCCCAGGTCTTGGCTCCTGCAGATCAGTTGCCTCATACTTCTGTCAATGATAAAACAGAGTGTGCTGCTGTTGGTGATAGTTCCGGTGTGCTCTCAACTGTGATGCTGGACACATCTTCTGCTTTCACTACTGACACTTCTTTGGATGCTACAAGGACTTCTCATAAAGAGTTGTGTGGTCATGGGTCCCAGATGAATGGAGGTAGTGTTGAATTTAGAAGTCAAAATCAGGGTTCTGATGTTAATGGTAATGAATTGGCAAGAGATGATGGTCATATGAGTATATCCGAAGATCAACATCATTCATCAGTTTCCAAGTTTAGTGTTGAAGAACAGCAAGGGGACATTGATTTTCCTTCTCGTCTTGTGAATCAGTGTGAGAGTTTGTTAGAGAGGCTAGAATCACTGAAAAAGTATGTATATAACGTTAGGTGCTCTTTATTATTTATTTTCAGAGTTTTGTTTGATTATTTATTTATTTCATAATGTGAAAAGCTTATTTCTTCCAGTTCCAGATTTAAGTAACTAACAGAGTACTGCACAGGTCAAAGGAAAATCTTGAAGGCCTGGAATTCTTGTCAAAGTACATCCTAGAGATCGAGATTAGGCTCTCTGATATTAGGTCTCTTGCTTCATCTGGATCATCTTTGCTTCCCTTCTGGGTGCATTCTGACAGAAAGATAAAATTGCTTGAAAGTTTAATCAACGATGATTTGCTTGAAACTGGTAAGTCTTCACATGATGAAGTTGAGGATAAACATGTCCCTGTCTCTGAAGAATTGGGTGACCAACTGAATGGTATGGAACATGAGTCTGACGTAGATCAAAATAAGAACAAAGAGAGCATTGTTACTTCCGATGCTTCTAATGGATCTCAGGTTGATGCTTCAGATGTAGTTGTAAAAGATATCGACAATAAACTTTTTACCAATGGTCAGCATATTCCATCGTCTAGTTCTCCTGGTAGTCATATGGAAACATGTGTAGAGATTAATTCAAAAGTTGAACCAATTATAAATCCTGAGGAACCAATTCATAAACATGGGTATGTATCTAGCGAAGATGTTGATATGGATGTTGATATGGAAGTGGAAGATATGAATTCCTCCGACAATACTACTGTCATAGATGTGCCTGTTGCAAAGGATTCTGTGCAAACAGATCAAGTGGTTCAGTTGAATCCACCTATGGGCTACCCTTCTGTGTTGCTTGAGGAGGGTGAGTTTGTTGTTCCTCCCCCACCAGATGATGAATGGATTCCTCCTCCACCCCCCGATAATGAGCATGTGCCTCCACCACCACCGCCAGATAATGATCAGGTGCCTCCTCCACCTGGTGATCCGCAACCACCTTATAGTGTTTTACCCTCTTATGCAGAGACAGGGCAGCCCCTTTCTTATGCCCAATATACTCTATCTTATCCTGGTGTTGCTGTTGAATATTATGGTCAGACAGCTGCTGAAGTCCCAGGCAGTAATGTATATGGGCAAATTGCTATGCCCCCTGCACAGATTTACTATAATAGTGCAGTTCCTAACATGTATGGTGAAAGTCCTCAAGTTATGATCAATCCAACTGACACTGTTTCTTATTATGATGTTCAAGATGGTAAGTTTGTATCGATGCAGTATTGCTAGTGAAGTAATTTCTATTTTATATTACTGTAAAATATTCCTGTTTGACTAGAGTAATTGCGACATTTCTTTATATCAATGTGGTTTCCTTTAATTTTTTCAGGAGCTGGTTCACAGTCCATACCTGCTATCAATACCAACGGTTCTGGTGTTGGTGGGGTCAACTGGGTATCTGCTGATGTTCCGTCCACCTCATCTAGTATCCATGCACCTGCAACTGTTTCAGTTGATGAAGGTGTCTCGTTACCTCCAACTTCTTCTGAAACTGCTGCAGAAAATAATGCCTCATCATTAACTTCTAAAGCCCAACCAAAAGGTACAGAAGTCAAGCAAGTCAGTCTAGTGTTATTGGTTGGTTGATCCTGTTTCAAATTTAGTTTGTAAAGTTGAGAGAGGTTGATTGGTTTTGTTGGCAATCTAAGCGTTCTAGAACATTCCTAGCTTTATTAGGTTTTTTATAATGTTTTTAATAATTGATTATATTCAGTTGCAATTACTTGGTAGTGTTGTTTGAACCTTCTTCCTCCCTCCTTGTATTGGCTGACAGTAATACGGGTGGTTTATTTGTGTGCGCGCCTTTCTATTTGTGGATTGTGAGGTTAATTCAGGTTTTCACATATCCCGCTCTAAGACAATGCATTTTTGGTATTCTTGATATCTATTGATTATAATTAGAGGTATTTATTTTTCAAGCATCTGCATACAGTTTCTTTCTAATTTTTTTTTATTTGTTCATCGTTGTAAATTTGAAATGTAATTGTTGAATGCTGTTCGTGCCCCTGTGAAGCTACATGACAAATAGCAATCCTGCCATTCTTGATTCTTAACTTTTCTTTCCTTGCTCTCAGTTGTACGCAGTAGGAAGCGAGCAGTTGCAGTTGGATCTTCGTTAAAGTCTAATAAGAAGGTTTCAAGTTTGGTAGACAAGGTAGGTTTTTTTAAAATAAAATATGCTCGTTTTCTTATTTCATTCGCCCATATTATTTCCTCTTCAATGTGAAATCGCTTAATTTCTAGTATTTAACCTTTCCGCTCTCTTCTGTTGTTTGTCATTATTAGTGGAAGGCAGCTAAGGAGGAGATGCTTGAAGAAGAGGAAGAACCTGACAGTGTGTACGAGGCCTTAGAAAGAAAGCGCCAAAGGGAAATAGAGGTTTGCATGTGGAACTTACCTTCATAAAACGTTGTAGTCTTCCGAATTTTTGTCTCTCAATTTCCTTTGATTTTAGGAGTGGCATGCCAAGCAAATTGCAAGTGGAGAGGCCAGAGATAATGCTAATTTTCAGCCTCTTGGTGGTGATTGGTATGGAACTCCAGAAACCTTTAATTTCACATCCACTCATTGTCCATCGTGGATACAATAATTAGATTATTTGTTTTATTCAGGCGAGAGAAGGTCAAACGCAAGAGAGCACAAGCAGCAAAAGAATCTGTTAGCAAACCGCAAGATGCTATTAAGCAGAACCAACAACAGCCTGATCCGACTGAACTCGCCAAGGGTCTCCCAAATAATTGGCAGGTGTGTTTTCTTATCCTATCTAATGCGATCTCTAAAACAATCTCATTCAGTATATTAGTTTATGAAATGCTGCTTCAATATCCGTTGTCCTCACTTCTAGAGGGAGAAACTTGATTCGAGGAGGATGGGTTAAAACCATTTCTGATTACAGAATTTATTTCTTCAACTGAGCTGCTAACTTGGGGTTACCACTTTTCTTGAGTGTTCTCAACTACTAGTAAACTTGTTTCCCTTTTGCGTTTGTATCCTATAGAATCGTGTTTGGTTTTATGTTCTGGTTGTGATTTTCTGATGCAAAATACCTAATTTATAGCAATAACTTCTATACACCGAACGTGATTCATTTTCTCAATATTCTCGTGTTTGAAGAAAACTATGAAACTGATTCATTTTGATCTTAGTAATTTTTACTTGCCTTTCAGGCTTATTGGGACGATAGTACAAAGCAGGTTTATTATGGTAACACAATCACCTCGGAGACAACATGGACTAGGCCAACTTGATGAGCAGTCTAACAAAGGATTTTAATGCTTAGAACTTTTTGTTTCTCTTTCCCTCTTATTATGTCAGGCTTCTTTAATTAGCGTTTGGGGGGCTTACTAGAAAACCGAGACGTTTGATTTATCCTTACTTTTTAGTTTACTGCGACCGCGCATTTCTAAATAGCAGCGCACTTTTTTGTTTGTGAAAAGGTGGTGGGGGTGCACAATTGAACCATGGTAAATATTGTTCTTCTGGACATTTTTTTGTGTATAATTCAAAGGAAAGGTCGTAGAGCTGTTTCTACAAATTCTCCATGAGGATTTCTCTAAATCAATTTTTAATTTCTATGTATGGTAGTAAACAAAAACCTCGATAAAATTATACTCTGGTTAAAACAATGAAACTGTGAAATATTTCTATATATTTTTATTAAAATTATTTGGAAAAAAAAAATGAAGACCTTAAAAATTATGAGATGTGTTTTCATAAAAGTGATGAAAGAGAAGATAATAGAGAGTTGTATGAAGTTATTATTGAAAAATTGTATGTACTTGTAAGATGTTTTTTTCCTTTAAGGGGATCATTTTGCACGTAAATATTTGTGTAATTATTGAGAATTGAATGACAAAATAGTGTAAAAATAAATTGAATGAATACTGTGATATATATATATATATATATATATATATATATATATATATATATATATATTATTTGTTAAAACTATGTTATTCATGTATGTAATAAAATCATTTTTAATAACATTATGTATATTTTTATGTAATAATATATCACAATTTCAAATATAAGCATACAAGTCTGTAAAAAATATCAATATTATTTCACCCCAAACCCATAAAATATCAATATTATCTGTAAAAAGAAATATTTATTCTGGATAGAATTGTAAAAAATTGTATACTAAAGAGCATATTGTTACATTTGTTTCTTAAAATTGTAATAAAGAGGAAAGTCAGTTAAATAGCAAGCTCTAATCCCACATCGGTTGTTCCAATAATTTTGATGGTAAGATGGCAGACGAAAACTCCAGCTGGCTGAGCAATGAACATCATACCAGATACTTGCGTGAATCTTTCACTGGTGTCAGTTAACACTTTTTTCAGGTTTGTAAAGTGACACAGTTTAGAATGAATAACCATTATTGCAGTTATATTTGATACAATGAAATGCTTTTAAGATGGAGTTGGTTTCCTAGACATAGACAAGGCTAGAATAACTTCTATTATTGTGTTCCATGATCCAATTGTTATGTATTGTTTCTCAGGAAGTGCTCCTCCCATGAGAGTGGCAAGATAAGGGATGAAAGCTCCATCTAAGCATCATGCTAACTTTACAACATTTTAAGTCGAAAAGTGTAACTACTTCAGTAATGCCACGGTTCATTAGATACTGATGTAATTTGATACTAATTATTAGTATATTTCCTCACATACTAAAATTTAAAGTGGAATTACAAAATTCTGCGCATTACATCATCTCACGCAAGCCCAGAACCTCAATTGAATGCAATCTTCGGTATGCATATATGAGAGAGGAAATTAAAGAATACTTCAAGCAAAACATGCATTTGTTGTGACCTATTCTTCACCTTCTTCGGTCATCCCCGTATCTATCTTCAGTTTCCTTATCCTTTAAGAAACCAAGAAAAGCAAGAAACCCAAAAAAGAAGAATCCACCAGACCAGTTGCCTCCGCCTCCACCTCCTCCGCCACCACCATCATCATCATCACGAGGTGGAAATCCAGTTCCTCCATCGTCAAGTTGTGGTGACTTCTCCTTTCCTGAAAATTGAATTAAACCATGATGGACAATCTAGAACATGCTTGGGAAGAGCAAGAGTCTACAGGTAGCACAAAGCACAATGGAGTTAACTTTATTTTGTAGGACTTCTGCTAAATTTTCCATGTTAGGCAACAGGTTACTTCTTTTAGAAGGGACAATAAAGGCTTGTTTGGAGAAACTTCACCATAAGCACTTCTAGAGAGAAAAGTAAAAAGATTAGTTTCTCCATAAACTAAAATTAGTTTATAATGACTTAAATTGTAGAAGTCATTTCAGATAAGCTTTTCCAAAATCTGTTTTTTTAACTCATGTATAAGATAATTTTAGCTTTGAAGAAGCTAAACTTTTTTCTCTCTCCAAGAAGTGCTTATCAAGAAATTTTCTCTTAACACGCCCTAGGTCCTTCATTATTAGTTAAAAATAGACAAATAAATTGCAAAAAAAAGGAAGGGATATGCCCTGACTAAGAGGACTCAAAAAAATCAATAATGATGGTCATCAGCAATTACCAGGAATATGAGTAATTGTAGGAGCCTGGCGAGTAACAGTTTGGGTTTGCTCTGCACCACATCTTGCATTCTGCATATATCAGAGGCTGCTAGTAAGTGGAGGATCGATAAAATATTGTGTTCTTTTATTAATATTATACATGTCTTCAAAAATGAAATTTCAGCAAAAGTAAATTTTTTAAACATACTTAGGATAAAAATGGGGAAATAATATCATGAAAAATATCTGCAGGGTAAGGTACTAAAGTATAGAAATTGTTAAGCTTATATATTTTCAGACAGAAGACAGATAACACATCAAAACATGTAAATCTTGGATGCACATTGATGTATGATATTTAATGCCTTAAAGTAGAATGCCAAAAGTCAAAATCAATATACAACGTGACTTTTTTCCAGTACTTTATTCGATGTCCCCAGAATGTCCCAAGTGACTATTAAAGACAATATGCCTCAAATGAAGTTCTCCCCAAGAAGTTAGACTTTATATGCCTAGTAAGTCTGAACAAATAACCACAATCTATGTGAAAAATATCAAAGTAATGGAAACTTAGCCTACTGGAAGGTGTCAAAAGAATCAAAGATGAACTTTAGAAAGTAAAGAACATTACCAAAGCTGCAGAACATATTATAGTTGCTGTTTGAGTAGAACGAGCTCTTGTACCAAATGGAAAATGTGCACAACTAGGAGATATAGAATTATTAGTCGTTCGTAATCGTCTTGGTAAGTTCAACGAGGTAACAACATTCTGATCATTGTGGTGGCCACCTCTCCTCACTGTTAGCAAAAAACAATCATTGTTAGAAATGGAATTGAATTAGGGATTGGACAGGGTTACATTAATCACTGTAACCCATACAAATGGAGAGAAAAAATTTATATGAAAGCAGTAGATTTTACACAAATGCGGACAATGGTAAAGCCTAAACCTTCACCTGACACTGATTCCAATCCATTGTGTAATCAAGAAATTAGATGCAATTTTTACATGAAAGTGGATGTGTTGAAAATTTGAGATAGATTTCAAACACGTATATGCTGATGCTTGGATCATAAAGAAAACAACACTGCAATGAAACAAAACATGCATCGATTTTGTTTGCAGGGAGAAATCCTCACAGCCAAGAGTGCTCACTCTGGACTTCTGGTCAAACTACCACAACCTAAAAACTTTTGCTGGCAGGATCTCACATGGCTATAAACTATAAAAGGGCTTATGCGTAAAATGAGATAGAACATATTCATCAATGAATATTGCACCAAGGATTTCTCAGTGCAGGCATTATGGAACAGATGCAAAGTGATAGTAGTGAGAAACTGTAATTTCCCCTGAACTTTATTCTATACACAAGCTTAAATTGAAATGTAACAAAAGTCAGAAATTATCATTACCTGGTGGTAATACGGCCAAAGAAGCAACTGCACTAGTAGCCAACATTGATAACCAGGCAGGAAGAGAGCTGACATGAACACAAAATTTCACTTTAGAAAAAAAAAAATAGTTACAAGTATAACTGAAGAAAATCGAAGATAAGTAATACCATTAAACAATATCAAAAGACAATTTAACAAACATTCTCCACCACTTCCCACCCATCTTGTTTGATGTGAGAACTTTCATAGGAGGGAAAACACAAAGAGAAAACACCACTAGCAAGAGGAAATCAGAAATTTCATATGTAGAATACATTCACTGTCAAAAAATTGGAATAAAAATTGCTTTACAACAGTCTGAAGTTCTTATTCACTCCACCATATATCCTAAGAATCTGGTGCAAATGCTCCGTCAACATACGAGCATCATTTACACCGCTGTCCAAGAATATGAATCATTGCCAAATAATTAAATGAGTTTGACATCTTCAAGTGTAGTCAACTTGCCATTCATCAAACCTAGTTGTTAGATGGTAATAAAAGTTTCTTTACATCGTTAGAGCATCCAAATTAAAACCCTATATCACAATTCAACATCTAATGGCTTCAACATATTTGAAATCCTTATCCTATGGCACAAGTACCAAACCCCCTAAACCTATTTCCACAACCTCTATTCGAATTTTCTGCATACACAACACCCTCCGACGCAAGTAAAGAAAAGAACTATGCACCTTGACACAAACACAAAACCACGTACAAGGAAAACTGCCTTGCTTTCATAATCAACACTTCTACTGAAACTCAACCGGAGAATTTACAACACAATAAACCAACCACAAAGCAAGAAAGGGTAACGAAAAAGACAGTTAAAACTGAACCTTTAAGGTGATGTCATATAAATGAACAAAAAATGGTACCGTACCACACGGGGCCGCAGATTTCTTTCGTATTCACGAGTTGTCCGAACGAGAAGTATGGAGGGATTGCGAAATTGAGTTTCAATTGGGAAATCCGCGTGAGAAGAGGAAACCCTAATGAAACCGATGAAGAAGACGATAGAGAGAAGAGAAGAACCAAATTGCTCCCAATTCACAATAAACCTCAAATTTCATCCACATCTTTATTTATTTATTTATTATTATTATAAAAAAAGCTGACGCCTGTGTCAATGTTTTTATAGTAACTACATTTGTATTATATTACAGTATATATATTTTTATTCTTTTATAAGTAATTAATTAAAAAAATTAAAATAATATAATTTAATATATATAATTTAATAAAAATAGTATTAAAAGATTATATATTTTTTAATAAATAATAATAATTTAGTTATTTTGAAATGAAAAAAATGTTGAATTATTTACTTTATAAAATAAATAAATAAATTATATTTTTTTTATTAAAAAGTTATCAAATGATGTATCTTCTTATATAATGATATAGATAACAAAATATTTGTTTACATAATTAAAAAAACAATAATCTTAATTCCTATAAATAATTATTTCTTATAACAAAAATAGTTATCACAATTTAAAGAATAAAATCATAAGAAATTATGTAGATAAATATTTATTAGATTTTGAAAAGCAAAATAATAAAAAATATACACAGAAAAAAAATTACAGAAGAACATACTTTTTTTATTAATTATAGAGTTCTAATTTTTTATTAAATAAATAGATGGTTACACGTGGTTAGAATAAACTACACCTTAAGAAAATAATTAGTATTTTAATTTTTCACATCTATTTGAATAAATTTAAGATAAAACATATAAAATATCTATCCAAGATAAATCTCAACAACTTAAATTTAAGTGAATCCTAACTGAATTGCTTCACATATTTAAATATAAACAATAATAAGTAACTTATTTATTAGTCAAAATCGTTTAATTTTTAAGCATTCTCTTCTTCAAATAATATTATTTTTCTAAAATCCCTTGATGCAGTGTCACACAATCTGCCATAATGTCATGTTGACTTAAAGTCAGCTCCCACTTAAAAGTCAATTTTAATAAATTGGTTATATTTAAGTTTTAGTTCTTAAACACTAAATTTTAATAGAGCTTTTCTAATTCTTATTTCCTTTTGTGCTCTTTTGAAATAAAAATTAAGACTATAAATAATATACATGTAACAAGTACTATACTTAACAATTTTATGATAATTTTGAATAAAAACTATCTAAATGTTTTTATCACATAAATGTAAAGTGATACATTTAATTTTCCAAATATTAAGATGATATTATAAACTTAAAATTTCAGAAAATTAATAGTACAATATTTTCTTCATTTTATTTTTTTAAATTTATATCTATTAAAAATTAAATTAAATTACAATATATAAATAAATTTAAATTTTATTATTTTATAAGATTGAATTAAACTTAAATTATATTTTTTAATATTTAAAAAAAAACTGTTATGTTTTTCTTATAAATAGAACAATAATATGTGAAGAAAGAATACACATTAAAGAAAAAAAAATGTGTGTTACTTGATAGTAATTATTAATGAAAGTCTGGAAATCATAATAAAAACAATGTTTGATGTACCTTCTCAATCTGAATATTTCATAATTCAGTTGATGGTGAATAATTTGTTAAAAGAAATAAAGATTTGTGACAATTAAGACATCATCAAATGGTAAGATTTAAATAAGTATTATATATTTTTTAAGATTTTTTTAAAAGAATAAAACATCAAAAATTAAATAGATGAAGCGATTCATAGTAGAAATAGAAAAGAAAAATAATTTTCATATAATCTGCTAATAAAATCTTGAATATCAGAAATAAATAAAGATAAGGCAGTGTTAAGATATAAAAAATATAATGTAAGATTAAAAATTTATTACATAATACTTAATATATAAAATAAGGTATTTGGTGAAGAAAAGTTATGGAATAATATTGAATAAAAGTTGAATGAATAAGTATATCAGAATAAGAGTTAGTCGTGTCACAAAGTACTAAGTTTAAGTTTAGATTATGAAAAACACATGAAGTATAAAATATTTTAGATTAATATCAAGAATTTTTTTGCATACCTTGATGTTTTCCTTTTCTATTAGACCCATGATCATATCTTGTCTTCTAAAGTCATTAATATCAAGTTCAATGACTTTTAATTCCTCTATAATAACATTAAAAAAACATTTTTCACTTGTATCATTTATTTTTAAAAAGTCTAAAAAAAATTTCGTTAACTTGTATTAAAATTGATGAAATATCCATACATCATACTATAGAAGACATTTGTTCTTGATAATTTATATATTTGAAATATAGTCAAGTATGATTGAAAAATACTTCACATCAATAATTTTTTTATAATTTTTGTTTTTATTTCACTTACTAACAAATTTATCAACTAATTTTGTATATTATGTCTAAGGTAATAATTATAAATTTCGTCATTTTTAATTCGATGAATATAATTGGATCGAATTCTGCCATCATTTCTATCAAACATAAAAATTTCTATTACTTTCTTGGTAGATCTTTTCATTTTTTTCACGCAAAACTAAGTTACTTTACCAAGAGTTTTAATAATAATAATAATAATTCTTAACAACACATTTTTTCCATGTTCTTTATCTTTATTTATTTGTCTTTTAGCATGTTTATCTATTGTTTTATCTTTTGACAATCTAATTTTCAGATCAATCAATGCATTCATATTAGTAATGTGTTCATCACTTATTTCATGGCTCTTTAACTTAGTATTAAGATTTCTCTAATCTTTACTACCTTGGTTACCTAGTTTACTAGTACAACCAATCACATTAAAAAATTCACAACTCTATCTAAATCTGTAGAATAAATGACCCATCTTCTTTTATGTTTCTCTCCATTATACAATTTTTAGATGTAATATGATGCAAAAAAATATATTAAGTATTTATCTTTTGAAAAATCTATATCAGTTATTTTAATAGGGTGGCAAAAATATAAAAAAATTAAATAAAAAAAAATTCTCGCGGGCGAATATTGACTCTTTTATTCTCAAATTCAAATGGAATGAAATTGAGATGTAATGTAGGGCACAACTCCTCTAAAATGGATTGCTTTTAGGTTTCTTCCGCCATCCCACATTAAGATTTGTTATAAGAAAATATTAAGTATTTGCAGGTTTCATCGTTCCCACCACCTCTCGATTAATGGTTAGGTTTTCATTCGACAATGGAGCCTTTCTCATAGCTAAAAATGAATAATATTTTTTTTCGAATATTCATTCATTTCTTTTTTCGTGAATCAATATTTTCAATTT